>CEPQ01015931.1_pt1 | contig 83930 bp, 82 predicted proteins | sample 530411 | NCBI WGS metagenome assembly CEPQ01 (sample SAMEA2620039, study PRJEB7988) | marine metagenome | isolation source: saline water (ENVO:00002010), including
AACCAGTGACTAACTCTCGAACTGGTACCATCATGTGGGGCAGGTCAGAGCCTTGTAAAGATGGGTTTGTTCTAAGAGAAAGACGTCAAGGCTACCGCGCTACAGAGGCCGCATGCTATCGTACTCAATGTGCGCCACAACAGTATCAGCAAAATAATTTTCGTTGTGAAAATTATCAAGCAACTCTAATACCCAAACCCCATTACGTTAAAATGTGGGTCAACGGTGATTATCTTGGGCAGTATTTTTATCAATAATTTTTGATACGTCTGTCCAATACTCATGCCTTTCTAGATTTTCACTCGATTTAAAAATATTTGCTATGTCTTGGCTTACTTCTAAAGATTGATCGCCTAAGCGTTCTATCAAGAAATTTGCGGCTTCATCGGCAGTTTTTGTTTCATCAATTAAATCTAAAATTTCATCAATCGTCATTTTCACGGCTGGTCTCCTTTCTTGTTAGCCACCATGCCTATTTAAGGCATGGTGGCCGGAGGTTAGTAGACCGCTAAATAACAGCCGCGACAGCCTTTAAGCCGAGGCTCTGGACATACGCTGCCGCCCTCCGGCCATAAGCCAGAGAGCAGCAAATTTCGTTTTGCTGAACGTCTTTAGACAAGCCTACTAAAGCTCGGCCATGCCTTAATAACATGACAGCCTCATTCTAATTGTTTTTTTGAAAAATACGAGTTAAGAAATTTAATAGGTGTATTATATAAATTATATTCACTAAATTTATTCATTTTTTGAGGGAAAGTGGCATATCTAACGTATTAGAGGTAAGATAATTGAGCGGAGTAAAAGCCATGTTGTTGAAAGCTATAGATAAATTACTGGAGCGATCCTTCCAGAAAGAGCCGGATTATTCCCGTCTTGACCAGTTGGAATCCGACGTTTGGTCGCGCATACGGCAGAGTAAAGCCGCGCCGCAAGCCTCTATTTGGGCTTTTCCAGCTTTTGGTGCAGGTGCTCAACTGCGCTATGCTTCACTGGTACTGGCGCTTGTGGCTGGTCTTATGGCCTCGCAGCTATCGCCAGTTAAGGCGCAATCTGATACTCTGGGGCTTGAGGTGTTTTCGACCAGTGCGCCTTATCTGATAACCTCAACAATTTCTTACCCGGATCCGGCACCTTCATGAAACAATTTTGGCAGATTCTTTTCTTTCTTATGATCGTGGCCTGTGCCGCCATCGGCGGCGTATTGATTGGTCAAAACTTTTTAGGCAAAAGCAGCAGCGTCCACCACCATGCAGCGGGCGATATGCACGCGCTTTTTCATCACGATCTGAATTTGAATGCGCAGCAGGATAAAAAACTGGCAGTCATCGAAAAAGACTTCCGCCGCCAAAGGGCGTTGTATGAAGAGCAGATGAAGCTTGCCAATATGGAGCTTGCCGAAGCGATTAAAGGCAGCGGTTATTATTCTTCTCAGGTGCAGGAGGCCGTGGACAAAATCCATGGGGCGATGGGTGAACTGCAAAAACTCACGCTGCAACATCTCGCCGATATGCAGGGCATTCTGAGTGAAAAGCAAAACAGGCAGCTTGAGGAGAAAGTGGTTGAGCAACTCTACCGGAACGCCGGACAATAAACCGATCCCGGAGCTTCCCGATGGGGAGCTGATGCTGGCCTTGCAAAACGGCCGGGAGACGGCTCTTGATGAGTTGATGAAACGCCACAAACAACCGCTTTTTTATTTTGTAACCCGCTACATCCGCGACGAAGACACGTCCTACGATATCGTGCAAGAAGTCTTCTTCCGTGTTTATGATCGCGCTGAAACCTATAATCCTTCCTACAGGTTTAAGACCTGGCTTTATCAAATTGCGCTCAATCTGTGCCGCGATTATGCGCGCAAGAAAAAGCTGCAATCGCTTGTTTCTCTCGATGCCTGGACGGATGATGAGGATAAAGGCTCGTTGCATGATGTGTTGGCTAGCGGTGAAAATATCGAAAGCTTGACCGAACACCGTCAAACTCTGAAGCTTTTGGACAAACACATCGATAAATTGCCGCACAAGCTCAAAACGGCTCTTATTCTCTTTGCCCTTGAAGACCATTCACAGGAAGAATGCGCCCGCATCCTCGGTGTCACGCCGAAAACCGTTGAAACGCGGGTTTACCGGGCGCGCAAGATGCTGATGCAGAAACTGGCGCAAAGCCTGTAGGTTCAACTCCGCAAAATTTTTATGTTGACTCTGGAGTATGGTCAAGAGTCTAGACTGAATATATGGAGGTTAAAGCATGCTGATTGGTGATTTGGCAAAAAAGGCGGATGTGAGCATCGATACCATCCGCTATTACGAACGTGAGGGGCTTATTGAGCCGTTGTCTGTGCGTGAGTCCGGTTACCGTGAATTCGATGAAACGACGGCGGACAGATTGCGTTTTGTGATACGAGCCAAGCAGCTTGGTTTTTCACTGAAGGAAATCCGCGACCTGTTACCTTTAAGAGATGATCCCGATACAACATGCGGTCAGGTGCGTATGTTAGCGGAAACAAAACTGGAAGACGTGCTGGCTAAAATCAAAGTGCTTCAGGCCATGAAAAAAGACCTGACCGGCCTTTTGAAGGAATGCACCGATACGGAGGCCTCCGTAAATGCATGTCCGATTGTGGATGCGCTTGATGGAAAGGAGAAAAAACCATGACGATAGAACTGGTTTATTTTGAAGGGTGCCCAAACGCAGATGCGGCACGGGAAAACCTCAGCAAAGCCTGCGACGAACTGGGTATAGCGGCGGCCTGGCAGGAATGGGATCAGAATGATGGTTCTGTTCCCGATCATGTCAAAGCCTTCGGATCGCCCAGTATATTGGTAAATGGTAAAGACATTGCGGGCGGTCCCGATGATTGCTGCCAAGCGAAATCCTGCCGTATCTATGAAGACGGCAAGGGTGTGCCGGGTGTTGAGCTTATTAAAGTTGCATTAGAAAAAATGGAACCGTCATGAAAAAAGCTCTTATGGCTGTGCCGTCTTTTATAGCGTCGGGTGTGGCAGCTTTACCTGTGTTAACCTGTCCGGCCTGCTGGCCGCTTTATGCCGGATTACTGGGTGCATTGGGGTTGGGATTTGTCGATTACACACCTTATCTACTGCCTGTGACGGCGGCCTTACTGATTTTATCACTCGTGCCTTTGATGTGGAAGGCCAAACAAAGATGGGGCTATAATCCCCTGATCTCAGGCATTTTGGGAGCAGCGCTTATTCTGGCAGGAAAATTCTGGATTGATTATCCGGCTTTATTTTACGTAGGCGTTGCTTTGTTACTGGCGGCCTCCGTCTGGAATATCTGGCCGGTAAAGGCAAGTGCATGTATTGCTTGTGAAGACCCCTAAAAAAATTTGAGGGATTAGGCTATACTCTTCGTAATAGGATTAACGACCGTATTTCGGAGAAAACCATGAAATTTAAAAGACTTTTAACGCTCAGCACTGCCTTCATTCTTTTTACATCCGGATCTGCCTTCGCCTCTTCATTTGAAGAATATGTGCAGCGCCTGGGCGAACACCCGCAGGTCGAGAGTATTCTGGCCGAGAGTGAAGCCTCTAAAGCGCAGGCGCAAGGCGAGCTGGGCTTGCCTGATCCGATGGTGATGATCGGTGTGGATAACGTGCCGATCTCCGATCCGGCTTTTGATCGTTTCTTACCAACTTCCAAAGTTATTGGATTCTCTCAGGCTATTCCGAACCCGGCTTTGCGCGGCGCGAAATCCGAAAAGCTGGAGCAAATGTCGGAAAAGCAAAAGCTGATGGCGGATTATACCAATGCACGTCTGCGCTTTATGCTGGTCTCCAAACTGGCTGAATATGAAAGCGTCAAAACGCAAAAGAAACTGATCAAAACCCAGCTTGGTTACTATCATGAATTGGAGGATACGTTTAAAGGCCAGATTGAATCGGGGCGCGCCGTTTATCAACGTTTTTCCGAAGTGGATGTAGAACGTGCCGAAGCCGAGCGCAAACTGAATGATCTCGAAGCACAACAAACCGCAATTGAAGCAGAGTTTGTCCGGCTGGTTGGTGAAGTGCCGCAGATTGAAATGCCGCAGATTGCGGCAGATACGGCCTGGGATAAAAACCCCAATGATCTTTATGCGGTTTTGATTGCCGCCGAGGATATCGATATTGCCAAGAAAGATGTGGGTATCGCCGATGCGGCGTTCCTGCCAAACTTCGGTGTGAATGCGGTCTATAAGCAACGTGAAGATGGCGAGAATGGCAGTTTTGCAGGCGATGACTGGTTTTCTGTCCAGGCACAGGTGAGCATTCCGCTCTGGGCTTCCAGCAATCAAAAACCGAAATTAAAGGCGGCCAAGGACAGGCAGCGCGGCGCCATGTTTGCCTATGACGATGTGAGCCGGATGTGGGTCAAGCAGATGACAGCGATTGAGAGTGCCCGCGATGCTGCCGCGAAGAATGTGGCGGTGTTGCAGGACAAGGATCATGCGATGAAGGGCAAGATCGATGCGGCGCAGCGCAATTATGAGGCCGGAACCGAAGATCTCGACCGGGTGTTGTTGGCTAAAATTGACAGGCTCAATATTCAGGCGCAGCTAGCGCAGGTCAAGGCATCACATATAGCCAAAACGGCAGAATTTAATTCCAACATTGCCTCTCAAAATATCGGCGGTTTTAAGGAGACACAAGAATGAGAAAAATAATCCCGGCCCTGTTTCTGATCATGGCCTTCTTTTCGATGTCCGCTTTGGCGGAAGGGCAAAAATACACCTGCCCGATGCATCCGCATTACATTGCCGACCGGCCGGGCAGCTGTCCGATTTGCGGTATGGATTTGGTTGCTCTTGATGCGGAAGAAGAAAGCAGCGGTTCTGACGCGGCTGATACTTCTTCATCCTCAGCGCCATCCGGCGAGAAGAAAATTCTCTACTGGCAAGCGCCGATGAACCCGAATTACAGAAGTGATAAACCGGGAAAATCACCGATGGGCATGGATCTGGTGCCGGTTTACGGCGATGGCAGCGAGGGCAAAAAGAAAGACCCTAACGCACGAACGGCAGTTACGATTGCGCCTGAAACCATCCAAAACACAGGCGTGCGGACGGAGCAAGCGCAAATGGCGGGGTTTGGAACAGCCGTGCGCAGCTATGGCGATGTGACTGAAAATGTCCGTCTGCAGACCGATATTGCGGGGCGCGTGTCCGGCTGGGTACAGGATTTGAAATTCAAGGCTGAAGGCGATGAGGTTAAAAAAGGCGAATTGCTGTTTACGCTGGATAGCCCGGAGTTGATCTCGGCGCAGCAGGATTATATCAGTGCGCTGCAAACAGGCGTTCAGGGACGGATCGGCGCGGCGGAAAGACGGCTGCGTTCGCTCGGCGTGCAGAACTCTGTGATTAAGACGATCCGCAAAAACCGCAAGGCTGAAATCTATATGCCGTTTTATGCGGAAAGCGACGGCGTGATCAGCATGATCAGCATTCGTGAAGGCACCTATGTGAAGCCCGGCATGATGGTGATGCAGATACAGGATTATGCTTCTGTCTGGGCCGAGGTCAGCATTGCCGAACAGGATATTCCTTATATTGATGAAACGACCAAGGTTATGGTGTCTTTCCCCAATCTTGGCATTCAGGAAACGCGGGCGAAGATTGATTATATTTACCCCACCATTGACCGTGCCACGCGCACTGGCCGTGTGCGGCTGGTGCTGGATAATCCGGATAACATCCTAAAGCCTGGTGCCTATGCTGATGTAGAATTTGAAACCGGTGTGGAGCGCCGCCTGTCTATCCCAAGCGATGCGATCCTGAAAAGCAAGGATGGCGATTTTGTCGTGGTGGCCTTGAATGAATCCCGATTTCAGCCGCGCAAAATTCTGGCCGGTCTGAAATATAAAGGCCGGACGGAAGTGCTCAAAGGGCTGGCCGAGAATGATAATGTCGTGGTTAGCGGACAGTTCCTGATTGATTCCGAAAGTTCGCTGCGGGAGTCCTTCCGCAAAATGCAGCGCATGCAAAGACCTCTGCATCTGCTTGAGGTAGGCGATGACCAGATGGCAATGATCGATCATCTGGCCGATGCCGCGCTGTATATCCATGAAGAATTAATGGCGGGGCGCACACCCAACCCGAAAATGATCATGCCGGCGATAACGCTGGGCGATCATTTGATGCCGGTCTTCCGGGGCACGAAACTGCAATTTGTTCTGGAAGATGCGGAAGATGCGCTCATGAAAGCCAAGGACAGCCTGACCGATATGGAATGGCAAACCAGCCTGAATGAACTAGTGACGGCCTTAAAACCGTGGCTGCTGGAGGGCCGCCCGCAATATTACAAGGATAAGGGCTTAAAGCTTTATATGGCGCACGGTCTGGATAAATACTGGCTGCAGCTGGATGAAGAGGTGCAAAACCCCTACGGCGAAGGCCATCCGATGAAGATGGACTGGCCGGATAAGGTTGAAGCCGCAAATGATACAGAAGCCCCTAAAGAGGCGGAATCGGCAGAACGTTCAGCAGGAGGCGGTCATGGCGGACATTGATAACCAGGCGCCGGGCGGAGACGATCATCTTTCTCACGACCCGACGAAATCTTTTGTTGCCAAAGTTATAGACTGGTCGGTGCATAATCAGCTGCTTGTCGGCATGATGATGCTTGCGCTGTTGGTAGCAGGCATATTGGCAGTGCAGAAAACACCGCTGGATGCCATCCCCGATATGTCGGATACGCAGGTGATTATCCGCACCGATTTTGCCGGGCAATCGCCGCAGATTGTCGAGGATCTGGTAACCTATCCGCTTTCCACCACCATGCTTGGATTGCCAAAAACCAAGGACGTGCGCGGTTTTTCCATGTTTGGCAGTTCTTTTGTTTATATCATTTTTGAGGATGATGTTGATCAATACTGGGCGCGAAGCCGTGTCATCGAGGCTTTATCCAAGATCCAGGGCGATTTGCCGGATGCGGCCAAGCCGCAAATCGGGCCGGATGCCACCGGTGTCGGCTGGGTGTATCAATATGCGCTTGTTGATAAAAGTGGCACTTATGATTTGGCACAGCTGCGCAGCCTGCAGGATTGGTTCTTAAAATTTGAGCTGGCGACTGTGCCCGGCGTGTCGGAGGTGGCTTCGGTCGGTGGGTTTGTGAAGGAATATCAGGTCTTGATCGATCCTAACCGTTTGCGCGCTTTTAACGTGCCGCTGAAACGGCTGATGGAAGCGGTCAGAAATGCCAGTATGGAAGCCGGTGGCCGGGTCATTGAAAAGGGCGAGATGGAGATGATGATCCGCTCCAAAGGCTATGTCACCAAACTGGATGAACTTCAGAAGGTTGTGGTCTATGCTCAGGACGGCGCGCCTGTAAGGCTGCAGGATGTCGCCCGCGTGATTGAAGGACCGGAGCTTAGGCGCGGTGTGACAGAGCTTAACGGCGAAGGCGAGGTTGTGGCCGGGGTCGTGGTGATGCGCGCCGGGGAGAACGCCCTGCATGTGATTGAGGGCGTGAAGGAAAAGATTGAAGAATTGCAGCACGGCCTGCCGGAAGGGATCGAGATTGTTTCGGTTTATGACCGTGCGCCTTTGATTGAAGGCGCTATTGAATATCTTGTAGAAAAACTGATTGAAGAAGGCATTGTGGTTGCTCTGGTTTCTTTGATCTTCCTTCTTCATGCTAGATCTGCGCTTGTAGCCATCATTACTTTGCCTTTGGCAATTTTGGCTTCTCTCATTGTCATGTCTGCACAAGGAATTACGGCCAATATTATGTCACTGGGGGGGATTGCGATTGCGATTGGCGCGATGGTGGATGCCTCGATTGTCATGGTTGAAAATGCGCACCGAAAACTTTCGGAACTTCCCAAGGATGCTTCGCGTGAGGATAAAAACGCGGCCATTTTACTGGCGACCAAGGAAGTCGGTCCGGGGCTGTTTTTCTCATTATTGATCATTACCGTCTCGTTTCTGCCCGTCTTTGCTTTGACCGGACAGTCTTACCGTTTATTTGCGCCGCTGGCCTTTACCAAGACCTATGCGATGGCGTTTGCCTCTATCCTGTCGGTGACGGTGGTGCCTGTACTGATGCTCTGGCTTATTCGCGGCAAGATCCGCAAAGAAGAAGAAAATCCCATAAATCGTTGGTTTATTCATATTTATGAACCGGTCTTAAACTTGGCGTTAAAACGTAAATGGCTGACGGTTTTGATCGCCGCCGGACTTTTAGGTTCAATGGTTGTTCCTGTGGTTAAAACCGGATCAGAATTTATGCCTGCGCTCTATGAAGGTGAATTGCTCTATATGCCGACCACCTTGCCGGGCGTGTCAATTACCAAGGCTAAAGAGATTTTGCAGCAATCTAACCGTCTGATCAAAACCATTCCCGAAGTGCATCATGTCTTTGGCAAGGTGGGCCGTGCCGACAGCGCTACAGATCCCGCGCCGATTTCGATGATTGAAACATGGATACGGCTAAGGCCGCGTGATGAGTGGCGCAAGGGGCTGGATGCTGACGGGCTGATCAAGGAGCTGAATACCCGCGTTAAAATTCCAGGTGTGGTGAATAGCTGGGGCTATCCGATTAAAATCCGCATGGATATGATCTCTACCGGTATTCGCACGCCCATCGGTATCAAGATTGCCGGAGATGATCTGGATGTGATCGGGCGCGTGGCATTGGATATTGAGGCGGCTCTCAAAGATGTGCCTGGCACACGTTCTGCTTTTGCCGACCGGGTCACAGGCGGAAAATATCTGGAGATTGAACCCGACCGGGACGAGCTGGCGCGGCGAAATATCGATCTTGGCGTGTTTCAGAAGATTATTCAGACGGCGCTGGGCGGTATGAAAGTAGCGGAATCTATTCAAGGGCGTGAGCGTTATAACATCATGTTGCGCTATGACCGTCCGTTCCGTGAAGATCCAGAGGATTTATCCGATATTCTCGTGCCAACACCGCAAGGCCAGCATATTCCATTGGGTGAATTGGCCAAAATCGAATTTGTCGAAGGCCCGCCGATGATCAAGTCTGAAAATGCCCGCCTGACCGGCTGGGTGTTTGTCGATATCGAAGACCGGGATATTGGCTCCTACGTCAAAGACGCGCAGAAAATTGTGGCGGATAAAGTTGATCTCCCCGCTGGCTATGCGCTGATCTGGTCGGGGCAGTTTGAACAGATGTTAGAGGCTGCGGCGCGTATGAAAATCGCTGTTCCTGCCGCTATCTTTATTATCTTTACGCTGTTGATGGTGCATTTCGGGCGAGTCGATAGGACGCTTATTATTATGCTTTCGCTGCCATTCGGCTTGATCGGTGGCGTTTGGGCACTGTATCTGGCCGGATATAATTTTTCTGTAGCAGTGGCTGTTGGCTTTATTGCATTGGCCGGTATAGCGGTGGAGACTGCTGTGGTGATGTTACTTTATATTGACCAGCAAGTGCGTGAGCATCCTCCAAAAAATCTTAATGATTTATTTGATGCTGTCATGCATGGAGCTGTATTGCGTGTGCGACCAAAGCTTATGACTGTGTGTACAACAATGGTTGGCCTTGCCCCAATTTTTATTACGGAAGGTTTAGGTTCTGATGTTATGCGGCGTATTGCTCTGCCAATGATTGGAGGCATGACAACAACAACACTTCTTACACTTATTGTAATTCCCGTCGTTTATTATATTTGGGAAGGACGCAGATTTAAACATACTGAAACAAAAGAAGATGAACAGGAAGTGCTACCTCATGAAGCATGATCATTCCACGCAATATAAAAAAAACAGTTTAAGTCTGGTTGGGGCTGTCTCTATGGGGACAGCTGTTATCATCGGCGCAGGGATCTTTGCGCTGACCGGCCAGATTGCCGAGCTGGGCGGGCAGTGGTTTCCCCTGGCCTTTCTGGTTGCGGCTGTTGTGACCGCTTTTAGTGCTTATTCCTATGTGAAATTATCGAACGCTTTCCCGTCCGCGGGCGGTATTGCAATGTTTCTGGAGAAAGCTTACGGCAGGGGCACGATCACGGCAGCTGGAGCGTTGCTGATGTATTTTTCAATGGTGATCAATGAAAGCCTGGTCGCCCGCACGTTTGGCTCTTACACCTTGCAGCTCTTTGATATTGGTGATGAGAGCTGGCTTGTTCCAGCTTTGGGCGTGGGGCTATTGATCTTTGCGTTTTTAATCAATGTTTCCGGAAACCGCATGATCGGAATGTTTTCCTTGATCATGTCCGTGCTCAAAATTGGCGGGATTGCCGCTTTTGGTGTGGTTGGCCTATGGCTGTCCGGATTTTCTCTGGAAAGCTTCACGATTGCTCCTGCAGAGCCGCAAGGTGCAAGCGGATTTCTGGCCGCCGTGGCGCTGGCCATTCTGGCCTATAAAGGCTTTACCACCATCACCAATAGCGGCTCGGAGATTGTAGATCCGCACCGCAATGTTGGGCGGGCGATTATTCTTTCTATCGTGATTTGTGTTGTTGTGTATTTTCTGGTGGCCATGGCCGTGGCTGGAAATTTGACGCTGCCGGAGATTATCGCAGCGAAGAATTTTGCGCTGGCTGAAGCGGCGCGCCCGGCCTTTGGCGATTTCGGCCTGTGGTTTACAGTCGTGCTGGCCATTATCGCCACTGTTTCCGGCGTGATTGCGAGCGCCTTTGCCGTCTCGCGGATGCTGGCGATGCTGACCGATATGAAGCTGGTGCCGCATAGCCATTTCGGCATGCCGGGTGATGTTCAGAAACACACATTGGTTTATACGATTGCATTGGCGATGTTTCTGACCGTGTTTTTTGATTTGAGCCGCATCGCATCACTTGGCGCGATTTTCTACATCATCATGGATATCGCCGTACATTGGGGCGTGTTTCGGTATTTGCGCAAGCAAATCAATGCCAACGCTTTTATATTGATTGCCGCCATTGTCATGGATGTTGTGGTGCTAGGCGCGTTTCTAATGATTAAAGCCCAAACCGACATGCTGGTTATTTATGTGTCTATCGCCGCCATCGCTTTTATTTTTATAGGCGAGCGGTTATTCCTGAAATCTTATTCGCATGTTGACCACTCCAAGAGCGCAGAATAATGAAGGCTTTTCTTGTTATTGCAGCGCTGGTTTTCTCATTTCCGGCATGGGCAGCGCCGGAGGGCTTTGAGGTGTCATCGCCGCAAACCTTGCCGGAGATTGTGTTTCAAGATGAGAATGGCAGCACTGTGAGCCTGGCTGATTTTAAGGGCAAAACCGTCGTTCTCAATCTCTGGGCGACATGGTGCGCGCCGTGTGTCACGGAAATGCCGGATCTTAATGAATTGCAAAAACGTTTAAGCGATCAGGGTGTTGAAATCGTCACGGTGTCCATGGATCGCTCGATAGAAAAAGCGCGAACCTTTTATAAGAAAATCGGGATCGATGCGCTGCCGCTTTACTGGGACAGCACGCGCAGCCTTGGCTTCGATCTGGGGTTTAACGGTCTGCCTGCAACGATCATTGTGAACACGAACGGTCAGGAAGTCGCGCGGGTTTCCGGGCCGCTGAACTGGCTGGATCAAGAGATAGAAGCGTTTTTGCTGACAGTGGAGAATGCTGATGGCCAATAGACGCAAGCGGCGGGCACGCTATAAAAAAACAATCACGCACCCTTCCGCCCCGTGGTGGGAAGAATATTCATGGCTCTTGCTTATAGGCACGGGTCTTTTGGTTATTGTGGGTTTTATCGTATGGAAAGAAATGCGCTTGCCTTTAAGTAGCACACCTGCTGACGCGGCCTTTATGGAGCGAAGCCGCCCGTTTGAAATTTCTTATGGAGATGGGGATGCGCCCGTGACGATGATTGAATATGCCTCTCTGACCTGCGGCAGCTGCAAACATTTTCATGCAGAAGCCTTCGAACCGCTTGAACCTTCATATATACGGGGCGGTCAGGTTCGTTATGTTTTCCGGCATTATCCGCTCAATGCCCCTGCGCTGGACGGCGCTTTGCTTTTGAGTTGCCTTCCGTCCGAAAGAGCCAAGCCTGTGATCGACACATTATTTGCCAATCAGGATATATGGGCGGTGGCCGATGATCCGCGCAGCCATCTCAGAGATTATTTTACGGCGGCTGGAATGAGTGGCGCGGACATAGAGCGTTGTCTGAATAACGACGAACAAAAAGAAGCTCTAGCCGCCGAACAGCAAAAGGCGCGCGAGGCATTGAATATCAGTTCCACGCCGACTGTTTTTATCAATGGCAGAGTTTATAGCGGTCAGAAGCGCTTTAAGGTTATGCGCCGGGTCATTGATGTTTTGCTTAAAAAAGCTGAAGGATGAAGTCTAAATTTCTTCATCGAGAGAATGTGGTTTTTCTTTTGAAATACTCAGCTTGTCATAGGGCGAAGGGTTACCGTCTTCCGGCTCATCTTTTTCCTGCCGTTTCTTGATTTTATTTTTGGCGTAAGCGTTTTTATTGGCAATCTTATCAATACAATCTCTTAAGTAGCGTTCTCCAAGACGTATACGATCAGTAAACCAGCTTTTTTCAATGGGTTTGAGTTCATCAACCATATTCTTCCTCTATCAGATAAGCCAAAATATCTCAATTCTTTGCAAAATTAAAAAAATTTAAGGGATAGGCAGTCCCGGTTCGTAACAGTTTTACAAGTTCATTTTTTTCAACCGTTGTAAGGAGCGTTACACATGAATTTTATTAAAAAAACCCTGGCTTTAGGGGCTGTTCTGATGTCCTTTATGGCCGTTGGATCGCAAGCCATGGCCAAGGAATACACCGTTAAAATGGTCACCAATCTGGATGCCGAGCAGGTTTATTATTTTGAGCCAGCCGAACTTACGATCCAACCAGGAGACACCATCAAATGGGTGAATGTGCAGGAAGACATGCACAACGCCATGGCCGATGCTGTGCCCAAAGGCGCGGAGTTTTTTGAAAGCCCGATGCTGGAGGAAGAAGGCGCGAGCTGGTCTTACACTTTCAATACGGCAGGAACCTATAGCTATCACTGTCATCCGCATGCTGCGGCCGGTATGAAAGGTATGATTACAGTCGGTGCGCCTTCTGCGCCGGAAGAGATGCAAGGGGGCGCTCACAATCATGATCACGGCGCACATGGTCATAGCAACCATGGCGACAACAAAGCAAGCGCTTCAAAAAGTGCCATGGGAACAGGCGTTATTCATAGCGTTGATCTGGCTAACAATAAAATCAACCTCTCACATGAACCAATCCCTGCGCTGAGCTGGCCGGAAATGACCATGGATCTTGATGTTGCTGAGGGGGTTGATCTAAAAGCTCTGGCTCCGGATGAAAAGATCAAATTTCATATCGAACTTGACGATGACAAGGTTTACCGCATTACCAAAATCATGAAATCAAACGGTCAGCATGATCCCAAACAGTGCAAACCCGGTATGGATTGTCCCATGCATGAGGGCATGAAGCACGGGGGCGATAACGGAGACGGCCATGGCGGTCATGATCACTAATATCAATTGAGAGGAATAACAGCCATGATGGACATAGAAATCATACCGAACTGGCATCCGATTCTGGTGCATTTTACTGTCGCGCTTTTAAGCATATCGGGGCTGCTCTATCTGGCTGGACGGGCTCTTAAAAATGCCAATCTGCTGCTGGTTGCGAGGTGGAACCTTTGGATTGGTGCAATTATCACCATCGGGACCGTTTTGGCCGGTTTCTATGCCTATAACACTGTGGCGCATGATGCGCCCTCTCATGCCGCCATGACGGATCATAAAAACTGGGCGCTGGTGACAGCCACGATATTTGGCGCATTGGCGCTCTGGTCTATGGCGAAGCATCGCGGCGCTAAATCCGTCAGCTCCGGTTTTGTCGTTCTTATCCTGCTGGCTACGGGCTTGCTGGGTGTAACCGGATTTAAGGGTGGCGAAGCCGTTTACCGTTACGGTCTGGGCGTGATGTCGATGCCGCAGATTGAGGGAGACGGCGATCATGGCAGCCATTCTCATGGCGGTTCAAACGAAGCGCATAATGATAATGCCGCTGAAGAAGACGGGCACGGTTCACATGATCACTGAGTTTAAAACACACACAACCAAACGAGAAGGAAACACTATGATGAAAAAATCTTTATTCGCTATCGCACTTTTATTTTTGGTGGGCACCACTGTTACAGCCTGTTCGGACAAGGGCTATGTGCCTCCCGGTGGGCAGCATCAAAGTGGCGGTCATGGCGGTCACAGCCATTAAAGGCCTGGTCTTGGAGTGCGCTCAAACCCTTACATTATAAGAGAAAAGGAGAAAATGATGAAAAAACTGATGCAACTGCTATTTGTTACAGGAGGCTTGTTTTTGTCGGGCTTATTAACCATTCCTTTTGTAGCGCATGCCGAACCAGGCGGGCAGAGTCACGAAGCGCACAGCAGTTGGCTGAAGCCGGTTGAAGCGCAATATGTTTGCATGGTGAATAACCAAAGCTATGACAGTCCGCAAATTTCTGTCGAAGTTGAAGGCAAAACATATTACGGCTGTTGCCCGATGTGCAAAACGAAACTTGAAAAAGTTCCGGCCATGCGCAGCGCTACCGATCCGGTCAGTGGCAATACCGTAGATAAGGCTGAAGCTGTGATTGGCACAAGTCCCGATAGGACAGTTTACTACTTCGAAAACGAAGAAAATTTTTACACTTATGCCGCAGGCTTAATGCCCAAAGCAGATGAACATGACTCTATGAGCGGGATGCCGCATAGAAATTGAAAGAGGCTTAATCAAAGATGACCAAAAAAACGTGAAGCAACACAAGCTCATGGAGTGCGTCTGTAACAAAATGACAGGAAAACCCATAAATATAGAATATTAAAATTTTTTGGATTGACCTTGGAGTGTACTCAAAGGTGTAGGATCCGGTCTGAAAGAAGAGGAAATGATGGGCAATTTAACCATAGGACAATTGGCAAAGGAAAGCGGCGTGCGCACGGATACAATTCGCTATTACGAGCAATTGGGCCTGATCCATCCTGAAGGCCGTTCTGAGGCGGGATACCGGCTTTATAGTGAGGACAGTATCCGCCTTGTTCAGTTTGTCCGCCGTTCCAAAGATTTGGGCTTTAAACTGGCGGAGATCAAAACGCTCTTAACCCTTAAGGCCTCTGAAACAGCCACCTGTCAGGACATGCTGGAGCGTACTGATGAAAAGTTGGATGAGGCCAGGCAGAATATTAAACAGCTTAATAAAATGCATGATGCGCTGGAGAAGCTTTCCGAAGCCTGCCCGGGCGGGGATATGCCGCTGAGCGAGTGCCCGATCCTTGATTATTTATATCCAAAACAATCGGGAGCCGCGCATGAACGTTAATTTTTTTGAGAGATCAATACCAATGGACCGTATAAGAAACACCGTTATAGGAGGCCTATTATGCAGACAGCGCCGAAACACATAGAGCGAGAGCCTTTGCGGCTTTTCCAGAAAAATTCGGAGCGAAAAAACAAGGCTCCGGTTTTTAAAGTGACCAAAAATACCAAACCTCAACCCTTGCGGTCTAAATCGCATGCGCTTTTACCCAAAGAACGGCAGGCCTGCGATATGGCAACGGATTAAACGATATTTTTAATGAAAAGGAGAAAACCATGTCTATGAACACTTTAATTGCCATTATATTTAAGCACGAAGAGGACGGCGCGGAAAAAGCGCTGCAAAAGCTGCGTTCTCTTGAAAGCGAATATCTGATTGATCTGGAAGATGCGGTGATTGCCCATCGCCGTGAGGACGGCAAAGTCAGGCTCACACAATCTGTTAATCTGACAAGCGCAGGGGCGTGGAATGGTGCGTTCTGGGGATTGCTGATCGGTTTTCTGTTTACCGGGCCTATGGGCTGGTTGGTTGTCGGCGGCATTGGCGCGGGCTTTGGCGCGCTGGCTGGATATTCCACGGATTACGGCATTGATGACGATTTTATCAAGGATTTAAGCAAAGAGCTTGAGCCATGCTGTTCGGCCCTGTTTATCCTGACCCGCAAGATGACGGTGGACAAGGTTCTGGATGAGCTGGAGGGCACAGGCGGCACCATTATCAAAACCTCTTTGTCGAAAGATGTAGAAGAAAAATTACAACAAGCCCTGCAAGGCGAAAAGGCCGCGTAAAGGACGATCAAAATGCAGCGCATAATGCACAAATCAGAAGGCAGGTATCAGGATGTCCCATACGGCGCAAATCATAATTGTGATGTTTTTATGGGCGATCTGCTTTCCTTTGATCGTGATGGGGTTGCCCCATGCGCCGCATTTGACCTTCGCAGCGATGCGGGCGTTTCTGGCCGGTATTGCCCTGCTGATCCCTGCACTGATTATGAAGCGCAGGCAACCGCGCGATCTCAAAAGCTGGTTGATGCTGGGTGGGATTGGTCTGGGCGCAACAACGCTGGGCTTTTTCGGCATGTTCCACGCCTCGGAATTCGTCTCGCCGGGCATCGCCACAGTCATCGCCAACACGCAGCCCCTCATGGCCGCCGTACTGGCCGCAGTGGTTTTAAAGGAACATCTGGACGGCAAAGGCAAAGCCGGGTTGTTGCTCGGTTTTACAGGTATTGTCCTGATCGCGCTGCCCTCGCTACTTTCGGATACGGGCGGCAATTACGCTCTGGGGATTTTCTACATCATTCTGGGCGCGGTGGGCATCACGCTCAGCAATGTTTTAATCCGGTATATGGCGGGGCGTATCGACGCCTTGAGCGCGATGGGCTGGCAGCTGGTCATCGGAAGTTTGTTTCTGGCCGTTATCGCCCTCTTTACAGAGGATATGAGCGCCGTGACATGGAATGCGCCCTTCATCCTGAGCCTGCTGGGGCTGGCCCTGCCGGGCACGGCGCTGGCTTATTGGCTGTGGTACCGGGTGTTGGGAGAGGTCGAACTCAACCGCGCCAACGCCTTCAGTTTTCTGGTGCCCATCTTCGGGCTGGCGATGGGCGTGATGTTTTTTCAGGAAAGTATTGGGATTTTCACGGCGACAGGGATTGGCTTGACGGTCCTCGGCATTGTTCTGGTCAACCGGCAGGGGAAAAAGACCATAGGCAGGGAGGCATAAGCACGTGATGGAACAGTTTATCCTCGTATTGCTGGCCTCTTTTGCCGCTGTGTTTATTGCAACGGCGCTTTTTTATGAGTGTCTATGCCTGATTTCACGCTTTGTATCCGGTATGACCGCGCGGCATCGTCCGATTATGTTTGTCATGATTGGCGGTATTTTTATAGCCCATGCGGTGGCGATATTGGTATATGCCGTTATATTCTGGGCGCTCATTCATTATGCAGGGTTTGCAGATTTATCCGGCCATATTCCCGATCATTTTCCGACCTATTTATATTTTTCCGCCACAAGCTATTCCTCTTTAGGGGTTGGTGATGTGTTCCCAGCCGAAGGTTTGCGTTTTTTGACGGGCGTAGAAGCCATTAACGGCCTGATCCTGATTACCTGGTCAGCGGCCTTCACCTATTTCTCCGTCCAGAAGATGTGGGAAGCGCACGACATGGAAACCAAATTCAGCCAAGGACGCGATTGAGTTTTAGAGATAAACACTAAAAAAGGAGACCTTAAAAATGGACCATCATGAACATCACCACAGACCGGCACACAAAAAGCCCTGGTGGCAAACATCGAGCGGCATGCTGTTGATCGTTCTTTTTGCTGTCGGCGGATATTTTCTGATTAAAGAACATTCTGCGCATATCGCTGAGAACTGGATTTTGTTGATCCTCCTGCTTTGTCCGCTGATGCACATCTTCATGCATGGCGGTCATGGTGGGCATGGAGGCCACGGCGGTCATGGTAATCACAAACGCTCTAACGATGAAGAGGAAAAATAATCATGGAACATGGAATGGACTCATACGGCCTCTGGTCACTGGTTATTTTAAACTCGGCGATATTTATTATTTTCGCTTTTAGCTTTGCCAAACCGCAAACCAAAACCGACTGGCGCAGTTTCGGGGCGTTTTCAGCCTTTCTGGTGGCGCTGTTTACCGAGATGTACGGTTTTCCGCTGACCATTTATCTGCTTTCCGGTTGGCTGCAGACCAGTTATCCCGATATCAACTGGCTTGCCCATGATTCTGGTCACTTGCTGGAGATGACGCTGGGCTGGGAAGGCAATCCGCATTTCGGTCCCTTCCATATGCTGAGCTTTGTCTTTATCGGCGGCGGTTTCTGGATTTTGTCTGCCGCCTGGAATGTACTCTACAAGGCGCAGCGCGAAGGAAAAATGGCGGTGACAGGCCTGTATGAAAAAGTGCGGCATCCACAATATATCGGCTTTATTGCCATTATGTTCGGCTTCCTGCTGCAATGGCCGACTATCCCAACTTTGGTGCTGTTTCCAATCCTGACCTATATGTATGTCAGGCTGGCAAAGCACGAGGAAAAGGATTCCAAAGAACGGTTCGGCGAAGCCTGGGATGATTACGCCGCGCATGTTCCGGCCTTTATTCCCAGATTTTCATCAAAACCAGCCTCTCAGAAAGGAGCAAAATCATGACGCATCACGACCATAAACAAGGTGGTTGCTGTGGCGGTGATAAACACCACGAGCACAGCCCTCCGAAACAAGAAGCGGAAAAAGAAAAGGACGGTTGCTGCGACAGCAAAGACCAAAAGCCTGAAAAGGAAAAAACAGAAAAACAAGGCGGCTGTTGCGGCGGCGGCCATAAGTAGAAAGAGAGAAAAGACATGACCTCACATCAACATGGCCAGACCAAAAAAGCCGAAGATCATTCCGGCTGTTCCCATCACGGCGATCACCATCACAAATCTGGCGGTGAGCCGGTAACCGGTGGAAAGTATGACAAAGTGCCGGAAGGTTTTACCGGTACGGTTTATATTTGTCCGATGCATCCTGAAGTGCGCAATCCGGGTCCGGGGTCATGTCCGATCTGCGGGATGGGGCTTGAAGCTGATACATCGACTGGCACGGGTGATGAAGGTCCGAATTTGGAGCTGATCGATTTTACCCGCCGTTTTTGGGTCGGTGCAGTGTTGACGGTGCCGCTGCTTATTTTAGCCATGTCGCCCTATGTTGGATTGGGCGCAATCAGGGAGTTTTTCGGCGAACGTACGACACTCTGGATTGAATTACTGCTGGGCACGCCCGTGATCCTCTGGTCGGGCTGGCCATTCTTTGAGCGGGGGTATCATTCCTTCCGCACGATGAATTTGAACATGTTCAGCCTGATCGGCATGGGTACGGGTGCGGCTTATATTTTCAGTATCATTGCGGTGATTATGCCCGAAATCTTCCCTGACGGTTTCCGTGACGCCGAAGGTCATGTCGGGGTTTATTTCGAAGCAGCGGCTGTGATTGTCACGCTGGTTCTTCTCGGGCAGGTTATGGAGCTTCGGGCGCGCGAACGTACCGGTTCTGCCATTAAGGCGCTGCTGGATATGGCAGCTAAAACCGCACGCGTGATCCGCGAAGACGGCAGCGAAGAAGAGATTCCTTTAGAAGATGTGCAGGTTGGTGACAAATTGCGCGTGCGCCCCGGTGATAAGGTGCCGGTGGATGGTGTTGTGCTCGAAGGCCGCTCTTCCATCGATGAATCCATGATCTCCGGTGAACCTGTCCCTGTTGAAAAAGTAGAAGGTGATAATGTGACCGGTGCGACGATCAACGGCACGGGCAGCTTGATTATTGAAGCGACGCGCGTGGGTTCAGATACCATGCTCTCCCAGATCGTTGAAATGGTGGCCAATGCGCAAAGATCGCGCGCGCCGATCCAGAAATACGCTGATATGGTCGCCGGGTATTTTGTGCCCGTGGTTATTCTAGTTGCGATTGCTTCATTCATTTCCTGGGCAATCTGGGGACCGTCCCCGGCGCTCTCCTATGGCCTTGTTTCTGCTGTGGCGGTGCTGATTATCGCCTGTCCCTGCGCTTTGGGGCTGGCTACGCCGATGTCGATTATGACGGCGACCGGACGTGGCGCGCAGGCTGGTGTTTTGATCAAGAACGCCGAAGCGCTGGAGCGTTTTGAAAAAGTCGATACGCTGATCGTCGATAAGACCGGCACATTGACCGAAGGCAAACCAAAACTGGTGGCCGTACTTCCCGAAGAGGGGCATGACGAGGCTGAAGTGTTGCGCCTGGCCGCATCGCTTGAGCGCGGCTCTGAGCATCCCTTGGCTGAGGCTATAGTAAACGGCGCGGAAGAGCGCGGCGTTGATATGGCAGATGCAACGGATTTTGAAGCGGTTACCGGTAAAGGCGTGAAAGGCGTGGTCGATGGCCGCGCTGTGGCGCTCGGCAATGCCAAGCTGATCTCTGATATGGGGCTGGATGGTGGAAAGCTTTCTGAAACCGCCAATGCAAGGCGTGATGAAGGTGAGACGGTGATGTTTGTCGTGCTTGATAATGCGATTGCCGGACTGGTCAGTGTGGCCGATCCGGTCAAGGAGACAACGCCTGCGGCTCTGAAAGAGTTACACAGGCTGGGCTTCCGGATTATTATGGCGACCGGTGATAATGAACGCACAGCCAAAGCCGTGGCGGCAAAGCTGGGCATTGATGAGATCCGCGCTGATGTTCTGCCCGAGGACAAAGCCCGGATTATCCGCGAGCTTCAGGAACAGGGTTTCAAGGTTGCCATGGCCGGTGATGGGGTCAATGATGCGCCTGCACTGGCACAGGCCGATGTGGGTATTGCTATGGGCACCGGCGCCGATGTGGCGATTGAAAGCGCGGGCTTTACCCTGATCAAAGGCAATTTGGATGGCATTGTCCGTGCCCGCCGCCTGGTGCGCGCCACGATGCGCAATATCCGTCAGAATCTGTTCTTTGCTCTGGTTTATAACGCTTCGGGCGTGCCGGTGGCGGCAGGGCTTTTGTTCCCATTCTTCGGCATTTTAATCAGTCCGATGTTTGCTGCTTTTGCCATGAGCGCATCTTCGATCTCGGTTGTCCTTAATGCGCTGCGTTTGCGGCGGGTGAAAGTATGAGGAGATAAGCCATGACAACGGATGTGCTTAAAGGAAAGAAAGGCTTGATCGTTGGCATTGCCAATGAACATTCAATTGCCTGGGGCTGTGCAAAAGCCTTCCATGGTGCCGGAGCGGAGCTGGCGATTACGTACCTCAATGAAAAGGCGGCGCCTTATGTGCGCCCGCTGGCCGAGCAGGTTAATGCTCCGATTATTGTGCCGCTGGATGTGACCAACGAGACGGAAATGCAGGGGCTGTTCGAGATGATCGGCAATCAATGGGGGAAGCTGGATTTCTTGCTGCACGCCATTGCTTTTGCGCCAAAGGAGGATCTGCATGGAAGGGTGACGGATTGCTCGAAAGAGGGTTTTCTCACGGCAATGGATATTTCCTGTCATTCCTTTGCGCGGCTGGCGCATCTGGCCGAACCGCTGATGGTTGACGGCGGCTGCCTGCTGACCACCACCTATTACGGTGGCGAGAAAGTCGTTGAGCATTACGGCGTGATGGGTCCGGTGAAGGCGGCGCTGGAAGGCATGGTGAAATATATGGCCGCCGAGCTGGGCGAAAAGAAAATCCGCGTCAATGCCTTATCACCTGGACCAGTGGCCACGCGCGCGGCGGGCGGGATTGCCCATTTTGATAAATTGCTGGAAGAAGCGCGCGAACAGTCGCCTGCGCATGAATTGATCTGCACGGATTGTGTGGGCGCGTACGCAAGATTTCTGGTGAGTGATGAAGCGCGGCTGGTGACCGGCAGCACGGTTTATATCGATGCGGGCTTTAACATTATGGCGGCGTAAGGAATGAGAAGATGAACGGCATAATCCAAAACAAAATTTTTGATGAGATCGATATCGGCGATACCGCTTCGGTCGAACATATGCTGACGCAAAAGGATATCCAGCTTTTTGCCGTCATGTCCGGCGATGTTAATCCGGCGCATCTGGATGAAGAATATGCAAGAAGCGATATGTTTCATGAAATCATCGCCCACGGCATGTGGGGCGGCTCGCTGATTTCAACCGTGCTGGGCACGCAACTGCCGGGTCCGGGCACGATCTATCTGGGTCAGACCTTCCGGTTTTTAAAGCCTGTGGGCATCGGCGATACGGTAACGGCGCGGGTCACGGTCAAAAGCAAGGATGAGAAGAAAAAACGTCTGATACTGGATTGCGTCTGCCTCAATCAGGATGGTAAGGAAGTGATTACGGGCGAAGCGGAAGTCATAGCGCCTACCGAAAAAGTTAAGCGCAAACGGATCAGATTGCCGGAAATCGAGTTCAAGGATGAAGAATGTCCACACCATCATCAGGCGATTTGCATGGTGCACGGGCTGGAGCCTTTAAAAACTGCTGTGGTTCATCCGGCTGATGCCGTGTCCTTAAGGGGCGCTGTTGAAGCCACGGAAGACGGTATTATCGAAGCTGTGTTGGTCGGGCCGGAGGATAAAATTAGAGCGGTGGCGGAAGAGGAAAATATAGACCTTTCGCCCTATACCATCATTCCCACACCGCACAGCCATGCGGCGGCGGAGATGGCCGTGCAAATGGTGCATGAGGGTAAGGTGGAAGCCCTGATGAAAGGCAAGCTCCATACTGATGAGCTGATGCTGGCGGTGATGGATAAACAAAAAGGACTGCGTACAGGGCGGCGGATGAGCCATGTCGCCATGCTCGATATCCCGAAATTCCCCCGGCCTCTATATGTGACGGATGCGGCGATCAATATTCAGCCCAATCTAACACAGAAAGTCGATATTGTTCAAAACGCCATTGATCTGTTTTTAGCAGTAAACAAGACGGTGCCGCGCGTGGCTTTGCTCTCGGCGGTGGAAACGGTTAATCAGGATATTCCCTCCACGCTCGATGCCACGGCCCTGTGCAAGATGGCCGAACGCGGACAGATTACCGGGGCATTGCTGGATGGCCCGCTGGCCTTTGATAATGCGATTTCCGAAGAGGCCGCCGATATCAAGGGCATCCGCTCCCAGGTAGCAGGCAAGGCTGATATTCTGGTCGTGCCCGATCTGGAATCCGGCAATATTTTATTCAAGCAACTTGTCTTGCTGTCCGGTGCGCATATGGCTGGAATCGTCATGGGGGCGCAGGTGCCGATCATCCTGACCAGCCGCGCCAGCAGTGCCATTGCCCGTAAAGCCTCCTGTGCGCTGGCACTTTTAACGGTGCGGGATAGTAAAGGTCAAAAACAAGGAACCGAATGCCATCATGATACTGCGCCGAACGTGGTAGAAGGAGGATGGTGATATGCGCATTCTGGTTATCAATGCAGGCAGCTCCTCGGTCAAGTTTGGTGTTTTTGAGGGTGGCGCGCATGTCTTTAAACACTCGCTGGACGGACTTGAGCATATTGAACCGGCGCTGGAAAAAATTCCCGGTATTCTGAAAGAAAACGGTTATAAGAATTTTGATGCCATAGGCCACCGTATTGCCCATGGCGGTGAGGTTTTCCGAGAGGCCTGTATTATTGACAGCAAGGTGATCAGCGCCATTGAAAGCTGCGTGCCGCTGGCGCCGCTGCATAACCCGCCCAATCTGACTGGTATCCGCATTGTGCAGAAAACCTGGCCGGATTTACCGCAAGTGGCCGTGTTTGATACGGCCTTTCACCAGACCATGCCGCAAAAAGCGATCACATACGCCGTGCCGCAGGAGTGGCGTGATCTGGGCTTGCGGCGTTACGGGTTTCACGGCACATCGCATAAATATGTGATGCAGCGCGTAGCGGAAGAGCTAAGCAAAAGTCCGGAAGATTTGCGCATCATTAGCTGCCATCTGGGCAATGGTGCATCGATTTGCGCGATTGATAAGGGGATGTCGGTCGATACCTCGATGGGCATGACGGCGCTGGAAGGCCTGGTAATGGGCACGCGCTCCGGCGATGTCGATCCCGGCCTGTTTGCTTTTCTTTACCGCACGCAAGGCTTAACAGCGGATCAGATCGAAAAAAGCCTTTATAGCGAGAGCGGCCTGAAAGCGCTGGCCGGAAGCAATGATATGCGCGTGATTGAGGATAAAGCAGCGGATGGCGATAAAAAAGCGCAGTTGGCGCTTGATATCTATGCCTACCGCGTCCGTAAATATATCGGTGCCTATGCCGCCGTGATGGATGGCGCTGATGTCTTGGCCTTTACAGGTGGCATTGGCGAGCATTCCGCCGCCATGCGCAAACGCATTTGTGAGGGTCTGGATTTTATGGGGCTGGACTTTGATGAAAAGAAAAATGCAGCTGTTAAGCTTGACGGTTTTGAAGCGCCGCAAATTCAAAAAGATAATGCGAAAGTCAAAGTCATTGTCACGCAAACCCGTGAGCAATGGATGATCGCCAGAGAGGCTGAAAATATTCTGCGTAGCAAAGCTGTAACCAATATAGACAAGGAGATGCGTCATGGCACAGGCCGTTAAGAAGAAGGAAAAAACCAAGGTGAAGATCAAAAAACCAGAGATCAAACAGGATAACGCACCGGCTTCTCTTTTTAAAGCCAAGGAAGAAGACAAGACGGATGATCAGGCGGCTTCCCCGTTCGGTGTCTGGAGTGATTTGATGGAGTATCAGATTGATGCTTTTCAGCGCTCTGTGTTGTTTTTCGATACGCTGCGCCAGCGGGCTGACAATATGCTGGAGCATGAAAAGGCCGGAATGCCGCCGCTGCTGGATTTCAAGTATGAAACGGTTCTGGATGCCAGAAAATTTGAGCGTCCTGCCAATTACGCGCTTTTGAAAATAACCGAGGCAGGCGAGGATTGTCTTGAAGACTGCCTTGATCCCGACAAACCGCCCGTGATGATTGTCGATCCACGCGCCGGGCACGGCCCCGGTATTGGTGGATTTAAAAGGGATTCTGAAGTAGGCATAGCTCTGCATGAAGGTCATCCGGTTTATTTCGTTATTTTCTATCCCGACCCGGAGCCGGATCAGACAATGGGCGATGTGTTGGCGGCTTTGCGCAAATTTGTCGAAGAGGTTTCCGCCTGGCACGATAACAAGCCGCCCGTTCTGTACGGCAATTGTCAGGCCGGATGGATGCTGGCTTTGCTGTCGGCGGATTGTTCCGGGCTGGTCGGTCCCGCTGTGATGAACGGCTCGCCTTTATCCTATTGGGCTGGCGGTGAAGAGATGAACCCGATGCAGGTGCGGGGCGGCTTGTCAGGTGGTGTCTGGCTCACCCGGATGATGAGCGATATGAGCAATGGCATTTTTGACGGGGCGTGGCTCGTGCATAATTTCGAACAGCTTAATCCTGCCAAAGCGATCTGGGATAAATATTACAATCTGTTCGCCAATGTTGATAAAGAAAGCGAGCGGTTTCTATCCTTCGAGCGTTGGTGGAACGGGTTTTATTCCCTCAGTGAAGAGGAAATTACAGCCACGGTCGAAAATTTGTTTATCGGCAACAAGATCGAGCGCGGCGAGATGGTGCTGGACGAGCATTGCGCCATTGACCTTAAAGACATTAAAAACCCGCTGCTTATCTTTGCATCGGAAGGCGATGAGATTACGCCGCCGCGTCAGGCATTGCACTGGATACGCGTCGTTTACCCCGACACCAAAGCGCTCAAAAAGACCGGACAGCGCATTGTCTATCTGATTAATCCGCATGTCGGCCATCTGGGGATTTTCGTTTCGGCCAAGGTCGCTAAGCTGGAGCACCGTGCCATTCTTGAAAACACGGCGGATATTGAAAGTCTTAAACCGGGGCTTTACGAGATGATCATCGATAATCCGACAGGCGATCCCGATTGCAGCCGCGATCAATATGAGGTGCGTTTTGAAGAGCGCCTTGTCGAGGATATCTGTGAGAGCGTGCCGCAAGACTCTTTTGAGGCGGTACGCAGCGTATCGGAAAAGAATGATGAGCGTTACAAACAGTTTGCGCGGCCTTTTGTAGAGGCTTTCGCCAATCCGTTAACGGCTGAAGTTTTGAAAACAGCGCACCCGATGCGTGCCAGCCGCAAGATATTTTCAGAGCAGCTCAATCCGGCCATGCTGCCCCTGCCTCTTGCCGCCCAGACTGTCAGAGATAACCGCAAAGCGGCGGCAGAAGATAACCCGTTTAAAGAGATGGAGCGGCAGACGGCTGAGCGCATTGAAGCCACCATCGAAACCATGTCGGATTACCACAAAAAATGGCAGAACGCTGTGTTCAAGGCCATTTACGGATAGGGATACATCGAAAAAAGGAGAAGACCATGTTTCGTTTATTGATTATTTTAGCCGCGCTTTCACCGTCTCTGGCCTGGGCCGGACATGGAGAGGAGAATAAAAGTGCCGATCCTTCAAAACCGCAATATGAAGGGCGGGAGCTGGAAATCAGAAAACACGATCTCAATGAAGATGGCGTATTGCAGCTTGAAGAGCGCCGCTCTGTGATGATGAAAAAATTTGAAGAGGCCGACCGTAATCAAGACAGCCAGATCTCTTATGACGAAACCAGAGACACGGTCTCGCGCTTTGAGGAAAAAGGCGATCATTTCGGCAAATGGGTTGATCACCATGGCGTGCATCTGGGTAAAAAAATTAAGGCTGTGGATCTCGATAAAGACGGGATGGTTTCGCAAGCAGAATATCTTTCCTATTTCAGCGCCCATTTTGAACGGATGGATCACAATGAAGACGAGCAAATTACCGTGAAGGAGTATATGCAGCATACTTCCCGATTAAACAAATAGGGCCGGACAGATTTGGATGACAAAAACCGCAAAACAAAAACAAAGTAATATTTCCAGCTTCCCTGCTGAAAACAAGGACGCCGCAGCGGAGCATACATTTTGCGGCCCGCATATGAAACTGCCGCCAATGCCTGTGGCCGAAGATGTGCCGCTGGCTGACCGCATGCTGCATGCCGGGATGAGCAAGATTTCCGGTCTGTCTCCGACTTCGCTGGGTCTGGCTTATGCCGATTGGCTGACTCATCTGGCGCTGTCTCCCGGGCGGCAGGCGGAGCTGGCGCGCAGCGCAGCAGACAGAGCCGCGCTTTTTGCGTCTTTTATCCGTTGTCAGATTTCAGGACATGATCATGCGGAATGTTGTGCCGAGCCATTGCCGCAGGATCACCGCTTTAAAGGAGAAGATTGGGATGAATGGCCTTACAGCCTCTATAAACAGGCGTATTTGCTGACCGAGCAATGGTGGCAGGAAGCCACAGATGTGCGCGGCGTAACTCGGCATCATGAAGCCGTGCTGCCCTTTATGGCGCGGCAAATGCTGGATATGTTCTCACCGCTCAATTTCCCGCTGACCAATCCGCATGTTGTCAAAGCCACCACCGAACAAGGCGGGTTTAATTTTTTCAGGGGCGCTCAGAATTTCATGGATGATTGGATGCAGCAGATAACCGGCCAGCAAGCTGCCGGGATGGAAGACTATAAGGTCGGTGAAAATATAGCTGTGACCAAGGGCAAGGTGGTTTATCAAAACCGCCTCATTGAGTTGATCCAGTATGCACCGGCCACAAAAGAGGTCTATGCCGAGCCTGTGCTGATCACTCCGGCTTGGATCATGAAATATTACATTCTCGATCTCTCCCCGGAAAATTCTCTGGTCAAATATCTGGTCGATCAGGGCCATACAGTGTTCATGATTTCATGGAATAATCCCGGCGCTGAAGAGCGCGATCTCGGGTTTGAGGATTATCTTGAGTTGGGCATTATGGAGGCGCTTAAGGCCATCAAGACAATCGTTCCGGATCAGAAAGTGCATCTGGCGGGCTATTGCCTGGGTGGGACGCTGGCCGCGATTGCGGCGGCGGCATTGGCGCGGGATGATGGGGATTCCCTAAAATCCCTGACCCTGTTTACCACGCAGGTTGATTTTGAAGAAGCGGGCGAGCTTTCGATGTTCACTGATGAGAGTCAGCTCGCATGGCTGGAAGACACCATGTGGGAAAAAGGCTATCTGAGCGGCAAGCATATGGCCGGAACCTTCCAGATGCTGCGCTCCCGTGATCTCATCTGGTCGCGGGCTGTGGAGAATTATATGCTGGGGGAACGCAGGCCGCCGAATGATTTGATGGCCTGGAATGCCGATGTCACGCGCATGCCTTATAAGATGCATAGCGAATATTTGCGCAGCCTGTTCCTGAATAACGATCTGGCCGAAGGCCGGTTTGCAATTGAGGGCAAGCCGGTTGCGCTTACCGATATTCGTGTGCCGGTTTTTGCTGTTTCCACGCAGCGCGATCATGTCGCGCCGTGGCGCTCGGTCTATAAAATACACCTGTTTGCCGATACCGATGTCACCTTTGCTCTAGCCAGCGGCGGGCATAATGCGGGGATCGTCAGCGAACCGGGACATCCACGCCGCACCTACCAGATTGCTACACAAAAGAATGCGGACAAGTTTACGCCGCCCGATGAGTGGTGCGCGGAAACGCCCTCCCATGACGGCTCATGGTGGCTGGAATGGCAAAAATGGCTGGCGGGACACTCCGGCGATAAAGTTAAGCCGCCGTCTATGGGCGCGGCCAAAAAGGGTTACAAGCCTTTGCGTGATGCACCGGGCGACTATGTTTTGATGAAATAAAAAGGAGAAAAAACATGCATATAAAAAAAACGTTCAATCCTGAAAAAAATCAGCTGTTTCTGGCGATTTTTTTGACATTATTTCTAGCTTTTTCCTTCCCCGCTTTGGCGGAGACAGGAGCGGGCACTGAACACGCGCACTCTTCTTCCAAAGCCTATGAATATAGCTGGTTAGAAAAAGTTGAGCCGGAATATGTTTGCATGGTGAATGACCAGAAATTTCCCAATGTACAAATCCCTGTCGAAGTGAACGGGAAAACCTATTACGGCTGCTGTCAAATGTGTAAAGCCAAACTTGAAAACGTCCAAGAAATAAGAGAGGGCAGAGATCCGATTAGCGGCGACATTGTTGACAAGGCCATTGCCGTGATTGGTTCGGGGCCTGACGGCGCAGTTTATTATTTTGAAAACGAACAAAATCTGAAGCTGTTTGATACACAAATGGCTGATCAACAGTAAGGCACAAGAAAGGAAAAAACCATGGACCAATTTACAGGCGATATAGCTGCCATGCTGGAAATCGCGCTGATCGGCGCGGGGCTGGTAGTGCTGTATTACGCGGGCAAGGAAGGCTCGAAGCTGATGAAGGTTGGCGCGTATGTCATGCTAATCGGCGGCATTCTGGGGTTGATTTGCACGGGCTACTGGTGGTTCAAATATCACGAGGCCGGTGTTTTTTACAGCCCTGTAAACAAGACCATCCATCTGATGCAGCATAATGCCGATGATGCTAACCATCATATCTTTCCTGAATAAGTGAGGGTTGATGCAAAAGCGTAAACGCCATTTTGCTATAGCGGGTAAAACCGCCAGCGCCGATCAGTGGGCCGCGCTCATGATGATCGGCGCGCTCGGCATTGCGTTGCTGTGCGTGAATTCGCCGCTGAAACTCGCTTACGATATTTTTCACCACACGCCTGTCGTGATCAGTTTCGGGGACTTTATCCTGCAAAAGCCGCTGGTGTTCTGGATTAATGAAGGGTTGATGGCGTTTTTCTTTTTGGCTGTGACCCTTGAAATCAAGCGCGAGATACTGGACGGCCATCTCTCCGGCACAAGGCAAATACTCCTGCCCGCTTTTGCGGCTTTGGGCGGGATGGTGGTTCCGGCAGCCTTTTACCTGTTTTTCAACCGGGATAACCCTGAGCTGATGCAGGGCTGGGCCATTCCGACAGCCACCGATATTGCGCTTAGCCTCGGCGTACTCTCATTACTTGGCAAACGTGTGCCGGTTGAATTGAAACTGTTTCTGGCGGCGCTGGCCATATTTGATGATCTGGGCGGCATTCTGATCATCGCATTATTTTATGGCAGCCATCTGACCGTGAGCGTTCTTCTCTTCTCATTGCTCGGCATTGCCGCCTTATTTGTGCTCAACCGTTTCGGTGTCACCCATGCCTCGCTCTATATCGTCATGGGCATCGTGTTATGGGCGACCTTTCAGGAATCCGGTATTCACCCGACCATGGCCGGTGTGGCAGTCGGATTGGCTCTGCCGCTGCGGCTTAAAAAATCATGCGCCTATATCCCGCTGCGCTTTGTCGAGGATGGGTTGCATCCGTGGGTGGCGTTTTTCATTGTGCCGCTTTTTGCCTTTTTTAATGCCGGGATCGTCCTCACCGATATTTCCCCGCATCATCTGGGATCATCGCTTTCGCTGGGCATCATCGCCGGGCTGGTTTTGGGCAAGCCGCTGGGTATTTTTACCTTTGCATTTCTGGCGCATCTGTCCGGCTTGGCGCGTCTGGCTGACCATATCAACTGGCGGCAGATCTTTGGTGTAGCGCTTCTGGGCGGGATCGGTTTTACCATGGCGCTGTTTTTAAACACGCTGGCTTTTCCCCATAACGGCAATCCGGAAATCGGCAGACTGGCGATCTTGATTGCCTCGCTGATCTCTGCCGTTGCCGGATATATCTGGCTGCATTTGAGCCTGCCAAAGTCCGAATATAATCCCGTAAAAGTAAGGAGTTAAAAACATGCAGGATCAATTAACAAGCACGCAGGAAACGGTTTCAGAAAAAGAGTGGTTTGAGGGCTACGGGGTTATTGCGCATTCTGCCGAAACCCGCAAGCGTATTGCTGAGATGGCGGCAACGCTATCGGCTGAAAACACCGCCGGGGACGGCGTAGCTTTTTATGATGTGCTGGCGGCGGCAGACCGGATTGCCAATGCGGCAATGTGGCTTGCGGTCAATCAGACTTATGCTGCCCATATCTATACTGATGGCCGCGATTTAAAGACGGATGATTTCAAAAAAGACCCGCAAGGCCATCTTGGCGGTTCGCTCAATATGATCCCGGCCTATGTCGGATACATGCTAGCCAATGCGCTGACGGGCACAACGCGCAGCTGGGTGATGGGGCAAGGCCATGCCGTGGCGGCCATCGATAGCGTTAATTTATTGCTCGGCAATATGACGGAGGAACATGCGGCGCGTTATGCTTTAAGTGAAGACGGCTTAACCCGTTTTGCGCGCGATTTTTATTCCTACAGCCTGAATGAAGACGGAAGACAGGACTCGCCGCTGGGCAGTCATGTCAATCCGCATACGGGCGGCGGGCATTTGGAAGGCGGCTATCTTGGTTTTGCCTCGGTTCAATATGCGCATATGCCGCTGCCCGGTGAATCTCTGGTGGCGTTCTTAAGTGACGGCGCATTTGAAGAACAACGCGGCGCGGATTGGACACCGCGCTGGTGGCGGGCTGAGGATTGCGGAGATGTTGTGCCGATCATGATTGCCAATGGCCGCCGCATCGATCAGCGCACCACCATGTCGCAGGAAGGCGGCGTGGAATGGTTTATCAAGCATCTTGAATTGCACGGGTTTGAACCGCTTGTGTTTGATGGGCGCGATCCGGCGGCTTTTGCCTGGGCGATCTGGCAACAGGAACGTCGCTTGCGCGAATATGCCGCCAATCTGGACTCGGTTGCGCATTATCATGTGCCGGTGCCCTATGGCATTGCCGTTGCGCCTAAAGGCGCGGGGTTTTACAATGAAGGCACGAATTACGCACATAATCTGCCTTTGGTCGATAATCCGCATATCAATGAAGTGGCGGCCAAGCGTTTTAATACTCACGCCAAAAAACTTTATGTGCCTTTTGCTGAGTTGCAGGACTCTGTTTCCCTGTTTCAACATCACGAGAAATCAGATCGCGTGAAAGAGCGGGAACATCCGGCCGGCAATCGTGATGTCCGCTTAAAAACCCTTCCTGATCTGAATTTTAAGGCCATCACTTCACAAACAAACGACCCGCAAATTTGGGAAGAGATCAGCCCCATGGATGCGATTGATGAAGGGTTTTTAAAGACTGTTAAAGCCAATCCGCATCTCAGACCGCGCGTTGGTAACCCCGATGAAATGCTGTCCAACCGTATGGATGATACGCTGGAGGCTTTGGAGTTTCGCGTAGTGGATGCGGAGGAAGGATTAGAGGAATCTACGCTGGGCAAAGTGATCACAGCGCTCAATGAAGAAGCGGTGGCCGGAGCGGCGTTCGGCAATAAAGGCGGCATTAATATGATTGTCACCTATGAGGCGTTCGGCGCCAAGATGTTCGGCGGTGCGCGCCAGGAGGTGATTTTTTCCAAACACCAAAAAGATATCGGCAAACCGGCCGGGTGGCTGTCCGTGCCCTTGGTATTGACATCCAACACATGGGAGAACGGCAAGAACGAACTTTCCCACCAGGACCCGTCTTTAGCGGAAAGTATGCTCTCGGAAACATCCGATATTTCCCGTGTTTTATTTCCGGCTGATTATAACAGCGCCGCTGAAACGCTTGCCCGGCTGTATCAAACGCAAGGGCAAATCTGGACGCTGGTCATCCCGAAACGCGCAATGCCGGTTTTGTTTTCTGAAGAGGAATCGCAAAAGCTGCTGAATGATGGCGGCATCCAGATCAGCTGGGCCGGGCATGAGGCGGATAAAGCCGAGATAGGCCTGGTGGCGATTGGTGCCTATCAGCTGGTCGAAGTTTTAAAAGCCTCTGCGCGTTTGAAAGAGCGCGATATTGCCCACAGCGTTTCCTATTTGATTGAGCCTGGGCGGTTCCGCACGCCGCGTAATGACGGTGAAGCGGAACATATCGTGCCTGAGGCCGTGCGTGATGTCATTGTTCCGCCTGCAAGCCGTCATATATTGATGATGAGCCATACCCGCCCGGAAGTGATGCTGGGGACGTTGCAGCCTTTATGGTCTGGAAAAAGTGTAAAAGCTCTAGGCTTTATCAATCAGGGCGGCACGCTGGATGTTGAAGGCATGCATTTCGTCAATGGCTGCAGCTGGGCGCATATTCTGCGCGAAACCGCAACGCTGCTCGGCATCAATGAAGAGAATATTTTGAGCGATGAGGAATGTCAGGCTCTGAATGGAACCCGTTCACCGGATGGTGTGATTACAAAAACAAATAATAAGGAGAGTTAAATGAAACTAACATTTTTAGGCGCAACCGGCACGGTGACCGGATCGAAATATCTGCTCGAAGACGGCGGCAAAAAGATCATGATTGATTGCGGATTGTTTCAGGGGCATAAGGAGCTGCGCCTGCGCAACTGGAAAGGCTTGCCGGTCAATCCGCGCGATATTGATGCCTTGCTCCTGACACATGCCCATCTGGATCATAGCGGCTATATCCCCAAGCTGGTCAAGGCGGGGTTTAAAGGCCCGATCTATTGTTCCGAAGCCACGTTTGATCTGTGTAAAATCCTGCTGCCCGATAGCGGCCATATTCAGGAAGAGGATGCGGAGCGCGCCAACCGTTATCACTATACAAAACATAAACCCGCTCTGCCGCTTTATAATGAGAAAGAAGCGCGTGATACATTTCAGTATTTCAAACCGGTTGATTTCGGCCAGCCCTGCAAACTGACTGAGGAGCTTGAATTTACCCTGCACCGCGCCGGGCATATTCTGGGCGCGGCTTTTGTCCGGATCAGCGATACAGGCGGCACATCTATATTATTTTCCGGCGATATCGGGCGACTTAACGATCCGGTGATGAAGGCGCCTGCGAAGATTCAAGATGCCGATTATCTGGTTGTTGAATCGACCTATGGCGACCGGCTGCATGACAAGGACGATCCGACCGAGGATATTGAGCGCATTGTCAATGAAACGGCGGCACGCGGCGGCACCGTTGTCATCCCGGCTTTTGCTGTCGGTCGGGCACAAGCCATCATGTTTTATATTCACAAGCTCAAAACCGAAGGGCGCATTCCCTCAAGTCTTCCCGTTTTTCTGGACAGCCCTATGGCAATCAGCGCTTCGGACTTATTGTGCAAGCATTTAAACGATCACCGTATGCCGCATGATTTATGTATGGATGTGTGCGGCATTGCCACCTATACCCGCAAGGTCGAAAAATCCAAGGCGATTTATAACAAGAACAACAACATGCCGAAAATTATTATCTCAGCCAGCGGCATGGCGACAGGCGGACGGGTTCTGCACCATCTCAAACATTATATCGGCGATGAACGCAATACGGTTCTTTTGGCCGGATTTCAGGCAGGCGGCACGCGCGGCGACCGGCTGGCACGGGGCGAGAAGGAGATTAAAATCCACGGCCAGATGTTTCCTGTCAAAGCGCAGATCGAGAAGCTGGACAATATGTCAGCCCATGCTGATTACGGCGAGATCTTGAACTGGATGGAGAATTTTAACAACCCGCCGCGCAAAGTCTTTGTTGTCCACGGTGAAGCCAGTGCTGCACAAAGTATGAAGGACAGGATCGAGAAAAAATTCGGCTGGCAGGCGGACGTGCCCGAATATGCACAAACGGAGGAGCTTTAATGCAACAGGATAGACCAAAACCCATATTGAAACTGCGCCGCCTGGGCATCGACACCTATAAGGAAGCCGTCATTTACATGCGCGAAGATTGCCATGTCTGCCGCGCTGAAGGCTTTGAGGTGCAAACCCGCGTGCTGGTGAGTTTAAACGGGCAATCTATGATCGCCACGCTGAATATGATCCGGGACGGCCTGTTGAAGCCCGGTGAAGCGGCTCTGTCGGAATATGCCTGGGCGAAACTGGGGGCAAAAGACGGCGATGATATTCACGTTTCGCACGCCCCGCCTGTGCATTCGCTCAGCCATATGCGATCCAAAATTTACGGCAATGAATTGCAAGGCGAGCAGCTCCAGTCGATTGTCGATGATATTGTCGCCGGATATTATTCGGATATCCATGTCTCTTCCTTTCTTACCGCCTGCGCGGGCGGGCGGCTCAATGAGCAAGAGATCGTTCACCTGACCCGTGCTATGGTTGATAGCGGCGATAGGCTGGATTGGGGGCAAGATCTGGTTGTCGATAAGCACTGCGTTGGCGGTTTGCCGGGTAACCGGACAACCCCGATTGTGGTGGCGATTGTCGCGGCGCACGGCTTGATCATGCCCAAAACATCATCGCGCGCCATTACCTCCCCTGCAGGCACGGCGGATACAATGGAAGTGCTCACCACTGTTGATCTGGATGTGCCGCTCATGCGCAAGGTCGTGGAGCAGGAACAGGGCTGCGTGGTCTGGGGCGGCTCTGTCTCTTTAAGTCCGGCGGATGATCTGCTGATCCGCGTGGAAAAGGCGCTGGATCTTGATAGCGAAGGGCAACTTGTGGCTTCTGTTTTGTCCAAGAAAATTGCCGCCGGATCTTCACATGTTTTGATTGATATGCCAGTTGGCCCGACCGCCAAGATCCGCAGCATGGATATGGCGGAGGATTTATCACGCTATCTGGAGCAAACAGGCGCGGCGATGGGTGTTGGCGTGCGTGTTCATACCAGTGACGGCAGTCAGCCGGTCGGGCGCGGTATTGGTCCGGCACTGGAAGCGCGTGATCTGGTGGCTGTTTTGCAAAACACCAAGGATGCACCGCAGGATTTGCGGGAACGAGCGCTGGATCTGGCCGGACACATTCTGGAGTTTTCGTCGGATGTGAAGAACGGGCAAGGCCGGATATTGGCGGCAGAGCTTTTAAATAGCGGCAAAGCCTGGGCGAAGTTCCAGGCAATCTGTGATGCCCAGGGCGGTATGAAGGACATACCAAGTGCCAAATATACCCACGTCATTGAAGCGGATAAAGCGGGACAGGTCACAGCCATTGATAACCGCCGCATTGCCCGCGTGGCCAAACTGGCCGGGGCGCCTGCCGATAAAGTGGCGGGTGTTGATCTTCATACGCCTGTCGGCACTCATCTTGAAAAAGGCGCGCCGCTTTTTACCGTCCATGCTCATTCGCCGGGCGAACTTGATTATGCGCTTGGCTATCTCGAAGAGCAGGACGGGATCATAGACATAGAAGGAGAACCATCATGAGTCTTTTATTTAGCTATCCGGACAACGAAGAACAGGCCGTATTGCTGGCCAAAGAAGCGGGATATGAGCTGGGGGCAATAGACATCCATCATTTCCCCGATGGTGAAACCCTTCTACAGTTGGAAACGGATGTTAAAAACCGGGACGTGATTTTGTTTTGTTCCCTCAATCAGCCCGACAGCAAGGCGATGACGATCATGTTCTTTGCGAGGACGGCCAAAGAGCTGGGCGCAAAATCGGTCGGGTTGATTACGCCTTATCTGGGTTATATGCGCCAGGATAAGCGTTTCCATGAAGGTGAAGCCATAACCTCCAATATCTTTGCAGCCTTTCTTTCGCAGCATTTTGACAGTTTGATCACCGTCGATCCGCATTTGCATCGCCATAAAGAGATGAAGGAAATTTACACCATCCCGGCACAGGTTATTCACGCGGCGGACGCGATTGCGGACTGGATTAAAGACAATATAGACAAGCCTGTTCTGATCGGCCCGGATGAGGAAAGCGATCAATGGGTATCGGATGTGGCACAGCGCGCCGGAGCGGCCTATACGGTGCTGACGAAAACCCGCCATGGTGATAAGGATGTCGAGGTTTCCGTGCCGGATGTTGATCAATACGCGGATCATACGCCCGTGCTGGTCGATGATATTATCTCCACCGCCCGGACCATGATTGCCGCCGCCGGACATTTAAAGGACGCCGGAATGAAGCCGCCAGTTTGTATCGGTGTTCATGCCGTCTTTGCGGGTGATGGCTATGAAGCCCTGCAGAAAGCAGGGGCGGGAAAGATTGTGACCTGCAATACGATTTTGCATCCGACCAACGCCATTGATCTGATCCGTTTGCTCGCCGAACATCTGAAAGAAAGGGAAGGATAACCCATGTGCATGTCCGAACCCGTCAGTTTTGTGGCCGGAGGCATGCTGCTCGCAGGCGGAGCTTATGCAGCGTGGAAAGCCTATAAGATCAATATGCGCTATTTTCCCGTGGCGCTGATGCCGGTGCTGGCAGGCATCCAGCAGATGATGGAAGGGCATGTGTGGATGGGCTTAAACGATGCCGACCCGGATATGGTCTGGTGGGGGGCGATGGGTTTTATCTTTTTCTCATGGCTGATGTGGCCAACCTGGATTCCCTTTGCCATTTATTTTCTGGAGCCGCCCGGCAGCAAGCGTAAACGAACGCTTTTGATGTTTGCACTGTCCGGGCTGGCGCTGGGATTGACCTTGTATATCCCGCATCTGGCCAATCCCGATTGGGTTAAGGTCGCCATCAACAATCACTCCATCGCCTATGAAGATACGATGTTTCTGGATTATTTTATCCCGCGTGAGCTGACCTATCTGATTTACGTGTTTCTGATTGTTACGCCGCCGCTGATTTCGACCTATTTGCATATGCGGCTGTTTGGTCTGACGCTGATTGCCGTCATTGCGGTGGTCTGGATATTCCTGTCCTACGCCTATATCTCGTTTTTCTGCCTGCTGGCGGGCGTGGCGACCCTGCATCTGATTTATATCATCGTTCACAATAAATGCTGCCGGGAATGCCCGGAGATCTTCAGGTAGGGGCGATGGTAAGCATAATAGAAAACAAAAATGAGTTTTACGCCTGGCTGAGTTTCATGCGGCGCTATTTTCTGGTGATCGCGCTTGGTAATCTGGTCTGGGAGGCGCTGCACATGCCGCTTTATACAATCTGGTACGAGGGGACATGGAAACAAATCCTTTTTGCAGTGCTGCATTGTACGGGCGGGGATATTCTCATTGCTCTGGCCAGTCTAATGTTGGCGCTGGTTGTTGTTGGTAATAATTGCTGGCCTCACAAAGGCTACAGGGCTGTGGCGATTTGGGCGATAGTCTTTGGCCTGGCTTACACGGTTTATAGCGAATGGTTGAATGTTTATTGGCGTGAAAGCTGGGCTTATGCCGATCAGATGCCCGTACTGCCTTTTGCAAGCTTTGAGATAGGTCTGACCCCACTTTTGCAATGGTTGGTTATACCGCTGGCATCATTCTGGTGGGCACGAGGGAGGATGAATAAAGATCATGCTTAAAGACAATAAAAAAGCGGCTGCAATATCACGTCTCAACCGCGCTCAAGGTCAGATCAAAGCGGTTGGTAGATATGTCGGGAGCTTGGCGTGTCGGATGCGACCTATTACAAATGGCGCAAGGAGTATGGCGGGATGGGCATGGATCAGGCGCGTCGTTTAAAGGAACTGGAGACCGAGAATGCGCGGCTTAAGCGGGTTGTGGCTGATCTCAGTCTGGACAATCAAATCCTGAAGGATGTTGCTTCGGGAAACTTCTAAGCACGGAACGTAAGCGCCAAAGCGTTATTTATGCGCAGCAACGATATGATGTATCTGAGCGCCGTGCGTGCCGTGCTCTTGATATAAACCGTGATAGTGTTCGCTACCGGCTGCGCAAAGGTCATGACGAAGAGGCTTTGCGAGAGGATATTCTACGTCTGGCATTGAAGTATGGTCGGTATGGTTATCGTCGAATTACAGCACTTCTGCGCGCCGAAGGCTGGCATGTAAATCACAAGCGTGTTGAGCGCATCTGGCGTGAAGAAGGCTTAAAAGTGCCGCAAAAGCAGAAGAAACGTAAGCGTCTTTATCTGAATGATGGCTCATGCATACGTCTTCGCCCGCACTGGAAAAACCATGTTTGGAGCTATGACTTTGTGGCGGATCGCCTGAGCAACGGTAAGAAAATCCGCATGCTCACCGTGATTGATGAGTTTAGCCGCAAATGTCTGGCGATCCGTACCGAGCGCGCTTTAAAGTCAGATGATGTGCTGGAAACGCTCAGTCATTTGTTTATCACTGAAGGGCTGCCGGATTACATTCGTTCTGATAACGGCTCCGAATTTACCGCTAAAATCTTGCAGGACTGGCTGCATAAATTGAAGGTGAAAACAGCCTTTATAGAGGCAGGCAGTCCGTGGGAGAATGGCTACAACGAGAGCTTTAATGGGCGTTTGCGCGATGAATGCCTGAATGGCGAGATGTTTTACAGCCTCAAAGAGGCGCAAGTCATTATTGAGGACTGGCGACGACATTATAATCACATCAGGCCACACAGCTCACTGGGTTATAAACCGCCCATACCGATGATGCATGTAAGGGGAGATATTTGCTCCGCTACGCTGCTCAAACATCTCCCCTTACACCAGAACAACTGCGAACATTACGAACTTACAACTGGATTAAAAAATGGGGGTTGACCAATCGCCGAACAACAATATTCTTTGAGCGTTATGGAGTTTCAGGGTGTTTTGGATGCGCAGCGCGTTTTGCTGGAGTCCGAAGATCAACATGAGCGGGCGCGATATGAAACACTGGCGGCACGCATCGAATTGTTCAAAGCAATGGGCGGCGGATGGAACGAAGATATTTAAAAAATGGATATAGTCCAGGACAAAACGGAACCATATCCATCTGTTAACGTTGAATATAAAGAGGATTTTTATGAGCACACTTACAAAAAATAATTTGTCGCGTAGACAGTTTTTAGGCGGCGTAGCCGGTGGTATATTTGTTACGGGGATACAAGCGGCCTTGCCGCTTCCAGCATGGGCGGTAACATCTCCGCGCAATATTCATGAAGGGGTTACCAACTATCCGGCTCAAAACTATTTTGATCTAAATTTCCGATATTCGCCTTTGGTTGTGAACGGAAAGACAGGTCGCTCGACGGCTATTAATGGAACTGTCCCTGCGCCGCTCGTGCGCTGGCGCGAGGGTGAAGAAGTTACAATGGATGTAACTAATCACTTAGAAGATACAGAGCACGCTTCAATTCATTGGCACGGTATATTGGTGCCGTTTCGTATGGACGGCGTACCGGGCGTGAATTTTGATGGTATACAGCCCGGTGAAACATTTCGCTATAACTTCAAAGTGCAGCAGGCCGGAACCTACTGGTATCATAGCCATTCTAAATTTCAGGAACAAACAGGCGCATACGGCCCTATCATTATTGACCCTAAAGACGGTGAGCCGTTTCACTATGATCGCGAGCATGTGATTGTCTTATCTGATTGGACATTTGAAAACCCGGATACAGTCTTTCGCAATATCATGCTCGATCCGGAATATTATATTTATTACAAGCGCACGGTTTTTGATTATTTCGACAAAATAGAAAAAGATGGTTTTGCAGATGCTAATGCCGAACTCCTCCCGTTCCGCAAGATGAATATGAGTCCGCGTGATCTCTCGAATGTTACAGGATCGCTTTATACCTATCTCATGAATGGACATTCGCCGGATATGAACTGGACAGGGCAGTTTAAACCGGGCGAAACTGTACGACTGCGGGTGATTAATGCGTCAGCCATGAGTCATTTTGATGTGCGTATTCCTGGGCTTGATATGAGCGTTGTAATGAAAGACGGTAAAGCGGTTCGGCCAGTAGATTGTCACGAATTTCGCATCGGTATTGCAGAAACTTACGACGTTATAATCAAACCGAGAGAAGAAAAAGCATACACAGTCTTTGCTGAAAGCCTTGATCGCAGCGGCTTTACACGCGGTACATTATCGCCTGCAGCGGGCATGAGTGCGCCTGTGCCGCGCCGTCGCCAGACACCTGACCGAAAACTTGAAGATATCGGCATGGGCATGATGAAAGGAAAATATTTTGGCGGTATGGATGAGAAGATGATGAAAAAAATGCATCATAAGCGCATGCAGATGCAAGATTCAAATATTCCCGGTCCTAAAGGCCCAATGCCATTTATGCTTGATAAAACTAATCCAGACGTTGCTATGGCTGTTATGGACCCGAAGCAGCGCATGGATGATCCGGGAATCGGCCTTGGTAAGGACGGATGGAAGGTGCTGACCTATAAAGACTTGGTGTCTGCCGAGCCGCAACCTTATAAGGCTGAAGTTGATCGCGAACTGACTATTAATGTCACTGCCAATATGGAGCGCGGAATTTTTTCACTTGATGGTAAAAAATACACCGAGCATCCGGGGCCATATTTATTTCGTCATAATGAACGATTGCGCTTATATATGGTCAATCACACCATGATGGAACATCCCATGCATTTACACGGCATGTGGATGCAACTGGAAACAGGGCGCAGTAATGAAGAATTACCTTTTGTGCATACATATTTATTAAAGCCCGGCGAGGTCGCTTCCTTTTTGGTTACACCAATCGAAAAAGGTGATTGGGCATTCCACTGTCACCTTCTGTATCACATGGAAGCAGGTATGTTCCAAGTTGTACGCGTGGCTTAGAAGGAGATTAAAAATGAGAAAAACTTTAGCATTACTACTATTATCTGCTGCCTTTATTTCACCGGCTGCTTATGCTGACGAGCGCAACCCGGAAATTCCGCATCATCATCAGGGAAAAGAACCACTCCCTGATGATTATCATTCACCTGCTGCGCCGCCCCCAGAAGGCGCGAAGGTTCGTAAATACGCTTTAGATGAACCCGGACTGACCGCTAAGAACTTTGGCAAGACAGTTGTTCATGATAATAAATTATTCTGGCAGGTGTTGGGAGACCGCCTTGAATATCGCACAAATGAGGATAATGATATTCTTTTATGGGATGGCGATGCTTGGATTGGTGGAGATTATAATAAACTCTATCTTGAATCAGAAGGAGAATACAATTTCCGCAGCGATGAACTTGAAACCATATCTACCGAACTTTTTTGGAACCGCGCTATCCGGCCTTTCTGGGATACCCAGTTAGGTGTTAGGCACGATTTTGTGCCTGATGAGGATGATCGCACATTTCTGGCAGCCGGAGTACAAGGCATGTCACCCTATACATTTGAAGTGGACGCCACTGCATATCTGAGTGATGAGGGCAAAGCCTCTGCGGTGCTGGAAGTTGAGCGCAGTTGGTATTTCACGCAAAGGCTTGCTCTCCAACCAAGATTTGAAACTGAACTCGCGGTGAATGATGCAGAAGATTATAATATCGGTTCTGGCATTACCGGGTTTGAAACGGGCTTGCGCGCCCGCTATGAATTTAGCCGTAAATTTGCACCTTATATAGGTGTCAGCTGGGAACAAAATGTTGGGAAAACCGCCGATTTAATCGAAGAAGATGGCGGCGATAGCAGCAATACCTATTTTTTAACAGGGGTAAAGTTCTGGTTTTAGAAATGATGCAAAGAAGAAATTAAATTTTATAACTAAGCCAATTTAGAGGTTACATAGGTTATTAACCTAAAGAATTCAACACACTTAGTGATTTCGTTAATGTCTACACTGATGGTGCAGATACAGTTATTGCGACCGTACAAAATGGAAATGAAAATTATCAGGATGTCGTTCGTCTAGATGGAACAGCGACGACAATTGATGAATTGGTCGACTTAACAGCCGGTAATAACTTTTTAGCCTAGTAAATCATTTTCGTAATTAATTTTTTAAAAAAGAAAAATACAGCCATTGGGGGGGGCTATAGGCTATATTAAATCTCTAATAGAATTATGTTTAACTGGTGCTGGATATAGTCTGCAATCTATACTGCGATTACGTTTTTGTCTAGCCGGTATCACCATTCTCTACGTGGTCATTGGACTGCCACACTATTGCTTTGGAGGCTTCGGTTCCCTCAAAATGTGATCCGCAGTTTGAAAGTTACTTGTCCAAAATATAACGATCTTTTTTCTGCATCATTCATACCGGGTTTAACCGAAAGCTTTCGTCCCGGCTGGGACAAAACGTAATCTCATGCTTTCATTTACAAGACTACAAAACTTGTCTCTTACATCTTACGCATATACAGCCCTTTCTCCGGTTGCAGGGTTGAAGCAAAACAACTCGCCTGTTTGCAACATCTGGTGCATGATGACAGCCAGTTTTCGTGCAACAGCAATTCTTGCCTTTTTCATACCAGAGCGTTTGGCAATCCTCAGCCCCCATGCTTGAAGGGAAGAGGGCTTTTTCACGCGTGTGAGGATGGAATTGGCTGCCTCATAAAGCTGATGCCTGATAACCCTATCACCGCGCTTTGATATTCGGCCATTGTAGTCCATGTCGCCGGATTGCCTGCGTCTTGGCGTTAAACCAAAATACGCACCCACACTTTTTGATTGCTTGAACCTGTCAGCATCATAGACGGCCAGCACAAAGTTTGCGGCCGTCATTGGGCCAACACCTGGAATACTCATCAGGATACGGCATTTTTGGCAAGCGTAAGCGTGATCGAGAACCAGCTCATCCAGATCGTCTATTTTCTGCTTAATCATACGCAACATATCAAGCTGGATTTGAAGAGGAGGGGCAATGGCCGTGCCTTCATCAATGATTTCCTGAATGCGGTTTTCAAAACTGACGCCCGCAATACCTTTAATTAGAATGCCAAATGTTTTAAGCATGCCGCGGATCTGGTTGACAACATCGGTGCGCATGCTGACCAAGTTGCTCCGTGTCCGGAACAAAGCACGAGATTCATGGTTCCCGAAGCTCTTGATGGTGACTTCTTTATACCAGTTGCAGCGCATAATCTGGGCAATGCCGTGTGCGTCGTTTTTATCGGTTTTGTTCATCTGCAGGCGCAAAACACCGTGCGCATGGTAGGCATCAATGCAAATGGCCGGCAATCCCATATCTGTCAGGCCATGCCAGTGCCACGTTGAAAGATGACCGCTCTCAAGGCCTATTTTTACAGCTTCAGGAGCATGTCTTTTGACTGCTTCACCAATTCCTTCCGGTGTTGAGGGGCAGTTGCCTTCCCAGATTTTGTTTCCATCACGATCAACGACACAAATATGAGTCTCGTCTTGTGAAACATCTAAGCCTACATATTGATCCATTTTCTTATCTCCATTTATCATTTAACAGGTTGTTTAAACTGACAATATTCTATCCCGAAGGGGTAGTAATTGTCATACTTCGCACCTATTAAGCTAAATGTGATAATATATCTTATGGGAAATAGACCCTATTATTGGTTTTATGAAGATAAATGTTTCACAAAGTCCATACTACCATGAAGTATTCTGACGATAACAATATCTGTTTCTGTTACGTCATAGAATATAACATGGCTTTCAAAATCTAAACGCCTGATTGCAGGATTTACTCTGGTATCTAATCGCCCAATTTCTGGGTTACGACAAAGAGTTTCAAGAACAAGATTCTTCACTTTTTCAGAATAAATATCTGCCTGGTCTTCACCAAAATTGATAAGACCATAAAGATAAATCTCGTCAATATCACGAGAGGCCTGTTGTGAAAATTTTAGATTTTTCATTTTGATTTTTTGGCTTTTGCTTTGGCCGATGCGAAGATTTCATCTGCGCAGCGTTCATCAATTCCGCTATTACGTCCTATTTCAATAGCAGCACGAAACGCTAGCACCTTTTCCGTTTCGGCCTGATCTTTACGAATTAAATCTCTGATATACTCACTAGCGTTGTGATATAGGCCTGCGTCAATTTTCCCTTCGACCCAATTTTTCATTTGATCCGGCAATGAAACATTCATAGAAGTCATTTGTAACCTCATTAAATTAAAAAATTTATCTTATATATGTTATCAATCATGGCAACAAATGTCAATAAATGGCATAAAGCGCATTTTGTAAAAAACTCTATTATTCAACAAAATTTTTGTTTAATAAATTGTATTGGATAGACAATATTATTGCTTAAAACTATTTATAACAATGGACATATCACTATGAAACTAACTGCTGCGCTTTTAACTTTTACTGTACTAGCTTCTCTTGTTACCTCACCTTCTGTACATGCGGAAAACTATATAAACGACACTGATAAAGCAAAAATCGTCATGTCGCATCCATTTTTAGGTATAGAGCCTGATGGTTCATTAAACACAATATTGGCGTTTTTTGAGCGTATGGGATACGAAAAAACTGAAGATAAGTTTGATGAAGTCGCAAAATCCCGAGTTGCCACGTTTCAGATTAGACGACCACCTCAACTCATAAAGATTGTAATTACTGATTCAGAAGAGCTGGGAAAGCGTACGATACAATTTAAAGGCTCTAATCCGGATAAAACATTTTTAGAACAAGTTACAGATATTATTGTGAATGATCTATGTGACGGAGAGCTTGAAAAGAAACGTGCGCCAGACAATAATGCGGCATTGTCATGCACTACTCGTCCGAAAGATATGACAGCAGTAAAAGCAAAAACAAAAGATGGCAATGGAGTAAAATATAATTTGAGTTTCATACGTCGTGGCGATAAAAAAATGCATCTTATCTATTACCGTGAGAAGTGATTAATATCCTGCTATTCACATAGTAGGAAAACGCTAATGAAAGGATTTTCACAATGCGTATTTTATGCATGTTCTCCGTCTTTTTGGTATTACTGACCAACGTCGCTAAAGCAGATGATCGGCCGTTTACATCCGATAATACGCAAGCTGAATATTTGAAGACTTTGGAGTTTTCTGGGATATTACTCAATGCTTCAGTAGACGAGTTAATCGAGCATTTTAAGGCGCAAGGCTTTAGCAATATACAAGATATGCCTCTTGGCTTAAAAGGTCGCAATGTGAGTATGAGAAACCCTGATGCAATGGGGAGTTCTGTTACGATCATGGATGTTCCTTCTACAGGCGTGCGTAATGCCACTATTGGCCTTCGTAGCGCCAGCAAAGGTAAAACGTGGAAAGTCATGCCTTACGGCTCAGACTTGCAGGGTATTGTAGACACGTTGTGTGATGGTAAGATTGAGCAAGAAAGCTCTCAAACTGAAGCTATTCATTGTGCCGAAGATAGCGGTATTCTTTATATTTTCGCGCATGTTACCGACGACTCTGGTGTGAAATATCGCCTGAATGTTATGGCTACTGCAGCCTCTATGCTGCGCGTTTCTTACTCTCATAATTAGGAGATTATAAAGAGCTTCTTGATTTCATCATAATATCTAGCCATTTCATTTTTTTCATATACCAGAAAACTTTCCTGTTTGTATTGTAAGTTCTAACCGAAGTGCGACTTTTTAGTTCTCTGATGTTAGATGACAGATTTAATGAAGTAAAGAGAGTGCCTTGCGAGGCACTCTCTTTACTTTTGCGTCATATCTTCGTGGTTTCATTTTATTCAAGGCATAGCTAAGCAACTACGAGCCAAGACTCGCAGGTGTTTAGAAGGTTGTTGTTCTGAGATTAGGCAGCTTGAAGCTGCTGCTTAAATGCCTGTTCTGGGCTCAGATACCCCAGACATTTTCTGGGTATGCTGTTCAGGTGGCGATAAAGCAGATAAATATCATCATCGGACACCTCATTTAAGTTAGTTTCTCGCGGTAGATAGCGCCTTATGCGCTTATTGGTGTTTTCGACTGTACCTTTCTGCCACGGTGCACGTGGATCGCAGTAATAGCTTTTTAGTTGAGTATGCTTCGTCAGGACATGATGCTGTAGAAATTCAGACCCACGATCAAAGGTCACCGTCCTACGCGCATAAGAGGGGAGTTCTATCAATGCATGGCGTATGCCGCGCATCACGGGTGTGCTATGACGGCTTTCATTTTTCAAGAGCACCGTATAGCGCGTTTTACGCTCCGTGAGCGTTGTTATATTGGCTTTGCCATGCTCTCGTTTAAAGATCATCAGATCAGCCTCCCAATGTCCAAACTCTTTACGGCCATCGACGCTATCTGGGCGCGCCTTAAGCAGCATATTCTTCGGCAAGCCTTTTAATGAACGTGGCATACGCATATAACGCCGTGCACGATGCTTTCTTGAGCGATAAAGATACTGGTATAGCTTCAGCTCTTTACCGGCCGTGCTGTAAATATAGCGGTATATTGTTTCATGACAGACATAAGCTATGTCATCTCGATGATACTTTATAACGCCTGAGATTTGTTCTGGCGACCAACCACAGCGTAATTGCTCTCGAATATAATCTATGATTTCAGGATAACGCTCTAGCTTTTGTAGCTGTTGACGGCGTTTGTGATAGTAATGATGTGCTGTTGTGTGGAAGTAGCCGCATATCTGCTTATCTTCATGCTGGATCGTATTGCGGCGTAATTCACGGTATAAAGTTGACTTATGCCGTCCCAAACGGCGCGCTATTTCTTCTATGCCAAGCTTTTCTTCACGCCACAAATGAATCTTTCGTCTTTCATCAAAGCTCAAATGTCTATAAAATCTTCCCATATTTGACATCCTTTCATAGCCCTTAATAGGGCATAAATTAAAGAATGTCGCACTTCAGAATAGAATCCACCTATCGATTATTGCAGGATGGATAATATTAATTATGACAACTTAAGGCGATTTACAAAAAACTTATCTCTTCGCAAACTCTTTAATGGCAGGATTTATTGGGCTTGATGGCTGCACCATATTTAGATCAATAAACGCAGGTTCACGGTCAGACAGCGGCTTTGTTGATAGTATTTTGATCTTATCGCCTGCTTTAAATTCCTGTCCGGCAAGACGGAATTCATTAGTTAGTCCAGATGACGATAAGTCCAGAATAAGCGGTTCTTGGTTATTTATTTGGATCATCGCGGCGCCGCGCGCGCCATATTTATAAGGTATGCCTGCGCGGAAGCTTGTGAGTATACCGTTTTTAGAAACAGTTGCCTCATATTCATAGAACTTGCCTTGTTTTGTCGGGTTGGCTTTGACCAAACGTTGTCGGTCTACAAATGGCTCTGTTGGGTTAATATTGGCATTTTCTTTTGTCCATTTAACCATTTGATTAAGTAGGTCTGCAGCTCGCTGTGGTTGGATCACCCCTGCACCACATTCATTGGTCATTTCTATGCCTGCAACATTAGTAAAAATCTCAGCATAGCTTGATTTGCCAAAATTAAAGAAACTATCTTCAACCGTGTCTTTTTCGTTATTCAGCAGCTCTTTCTTGGCCGTTAACATTAAGGCCATTAAGATGTCATCATGCGTCACGCCTTCTGGGAATGCGGCTGAACGTGCAAATTTATCAGCTAAATTACGTTCAATTGCGGCAGCTGCCGGGGCGGTGAAAGATGTACCTTGAAAATGGCTGCCCCGCTCGGCGAATGGCAGCGCCGCGCAGAATGTTGGGCGTAAATTGCTATATGGGCGATGGGCATATGTGTCTTTATCTTTATATTCAACCGCGCCGACCCGCACCATTTTGCGATAGTGAAAATACGCACCGCTATCTTGGCTAGAAAACGTTATACCATCGACCGTCACAATAGGGTCTAACCCTTCATTGCCGGCGCTATTATAATAAACGAAATTGCGTTTATCCATACGGTATAAATCATCTAAATCATAATTATATCCATATTCATAAGCACCCCAACGCGTTCCCATAGAGCTAGAAACAATAAGGTAATCATCATTATTATTGTTTAGCAATGTGGTGAGGTGGTTGTCTGAATAACCAATTGCGCTTTCGGCAATGCCGATAATGTTTTTACTATTACTCTGATTTGTTCCAGATTCCGTGATTGCTATATCAACCCCAAGGGCGACATGGCTTGTATTCTTATGATGCGCCGCAGAGCCCCAGTTTAATGTAGGGTGCTCCGCAACCAATAATGTAGGTGATATGGCATTATCTGGTAGGCCATATGACGTATAGCTTATTGGGGTATACATATCAAAATGTGACCTCTTATAACGCTCAGTTGGGACATTAATAATCGGCGCACCAGAGGCAATAAGCTGTGCTTCATAGATATCTGCGCTTGTATAATATTCTTCATCACTTGGTAGTGATTCCGCATCAAAATACTTTATATACGGAGCGCGGTTTTGGGGCGATATATAGCTTAAAGCGTGGCGCCCTTTTGCGTCATATGGATCAGGGCTTTTATCATATTTTTGAAGATAAGACAGAAGTTCTTCATTTTCATTAAGTACCGCGAAATGATATAGGCTGATGCCTGTTCGCGTATCTTTCAAAATTGAGAAATCTTTAGTAACGGCATTTATCACAGCAAAGAAATCATCGATCTTTTCAGGTGAAATGTCGTTAATGTTCTGCGTGATATAATCAAATATAAGGTCAGGCTCATTGGCAAGGAATTGGATGTCATAGCCGTAGCGTTTATATAGCTCTAAGAAAATTGCAAAGGCTCTGCTCTCACCCTCTTCTTCTATCAAGATCTCACGAAGGGTTTGACCGTCTTCATTTTTTGCGTACATATTGGCGCCATATTGTATGGCGATGAAAATATTTTCTGTGACATGCACTTCAGCTGAATAAAATAGAGCTTGATTACGAATAGCCTGACGAGCCTCTGCGCTTAGGCCTTGTTCTTTAAAATATTCCTCATGCTTACGAACCTCATCTTCATCACGATAATAAACATCGTGTTCATAATCGCTTGATATGTCCCTATATTCTTCTGGCACTGGAATATATCTGTTTTGATTTTTGGTAGGTATATCCAGATATTTCTTAGCAAAGCGTTGCTGGGCTTCATCTGGGACATTACAAACAACACCTTCGTGCGGACTATTGCATATTAGTTCGCCGCCTTCTGTGACGTTCACAGTAACAAAAGTTAAAGGGGACTGTTTTGTTGCATCTGGCGCGTTATCCTGGTCTTCGTTAGGTATGCGGCACACCACGTTTTCGTCGGAGCTTTCGCAGATATAGCGCCCGTCTTCCGTTTGACGCAGCGTAACATAGGTTTTCTCGGCCCGATCGGTTTTACTTTCAAGAAATGGGAATGTCGTTTCGCCATTATCATTAGAAAAATTACAACCCGTCAGCGGTAACAAGCCAAACCCAGCCATAACCAAAAACTTATTTTTCATGCGTATATACACGTAACCTACTCAAAGCTAACTGTTAGATCGAGCATAATAACAATATGGTTTACATAAGTCAAGATTGTTGTGTTGTTATGGGTTTACGACAAACCTGTATCGGGGTATGTTCTATTCAGGCATACTCTCTTCTACGTACAAAACATCAGGGTCTTCTGCACTATCATCTGGCAACATTCTTTCTATTGTTTCAATGAAAGTATTGTCAGAGATTTTTAATTTAGACACGACTTCATTTGCCCCTAATTTTAGTGCCTCTTCTTCAGTTATAGCTGTTTTAAAACCTGTCAAAGCCAAGATAGGTGTATTTTTGTCTATTAGACGAATACCTTCGATGGTTTTGGGGCCCATACTATCGGGCAAATTAAGATCCGATATTATCAAGGAAAAAGGCACTTTCCGCAGCTTATCGTAGGCCTCTCTAATACGATGCACAGTTGTTATATTATGGTCTGGAAAGACCGTTTTTAAACGATGGTTTATTACAAAAGCATCTGTTTTACTGTCTTCAATAAGCAATATGTTGATTTCTGTACTCATACTATATACCCAAATATTATTCTGTATTCTAGTTATAGCATAGGGAAATAAAATAACCGTTAATCATAAAATGTTGATGAGGCATTACATACGGTTAATCAATCAAACTCATAAGCGTTGCACGTGCAATCTTTGCCGCGTCTTCATGAGAAACTGGAAAATCATCTTCCACATTTTTTTTGCGGGCTTCAATAAGCTTATAACAACTTTCAAGTATGGATGCGCTGAAATGATCTTCCGCACTTTTGGCATGCAAAACAAGAACATCTAAAGCCCTCAGCAAAACAAGATATTCGGCCTGATCTTCAGCAAGAGATGAAATTGGTGTGGGTCCTGATATTATGTTCATATGGCATCCTTTATTACCATATATTACTATAATCTGTTTTACGATACACCTCACCCATTTGAGTGAGGGCTAGATATAATATTATTTGGCGTTATAAGCCCTAATAACAGGGCTTTTGTTATTGCATAAGCGCGGTTATTCACCCCAAGCTTGCGATAGCAACCTTTCAAATATGTTTTGACTGTGTCAACGGATATACCCAATATCACCGCAATATCGTCATTATTTTTTCCTTCTGCAGCCCAAGACAGAACATCCTTTTCTCGTTCCGAAAGATTTGGCAGTTGATGTGCTGTATCCTGTAAATATAGTGTTCGGAATTTCTGATGAAAATGGGTGGAAAGCAAATAAGCATCTGCCAAGAAGTGGTAGTCTTTTTCTTTGTCTTTGTCTGTGCGCGCTAGTCCTATGCCAACAACTTCACCCGCTTTACCAATAAGTGGGATGCCTATGCCATCATTTAAGCCAGCATCGCTCCCTTGCTGCATAATGCTTTGTGCAATATTAGACATACTTTCACGCTGACCCAACTCATCCCAAAAAAATGGCGTAGCGCCCTGAAAAACTCGCGTGACAACGGGATCATGGTCTAAGTAATTTTGTTCGTTATAGAACTTTATCCAGTCTTCTGGATAACTAGAAGCCAAACCATGATATTTCTCTAGACCAAGGGAGTGGTGGTCGGTCAATAAGCTATAGACGACCTTATCATACCCATTTCGGGCCATAACAGTACAAAAATACGCAAAGGCTTCATCAATGGACTGTGCGCTGCTAATAAACTGAATATGGCTGGCGAGATCTTTCATAAATATCCAAGCTTTTATATACCCTAAGTTTAGTGGCCTATAGTATAATATTTAAGCAATACCGCGCAAGAAAGTTTCGACCAAAATATTGACCATCTCTTCAATGCTTGACTGATTTGTCATTAAAATAAGCTTATCGGTCTCTTGTAAAAAGCATAGCCCATGGACGGATGACCATAAGATACGCGTGGCGATTTTACGCTCCTTAATTTGGCTGTCCCCATAGAATGGAGTTAAAAGCTGTTCAAGCGGCAAAAAAAGCCGCTCAACCTTATCATGATACCACCCTGCATCACTGCGGTGCTCGGTAACTTTCAAGTTAAACAGCATCAGCCAGAAGGCTCTATTTTCATCGGCAAAATGCATATAATCAAGCGCCATTTTCTTCATATTTTGCGCGGCCTCATCTTTGGATGATGCGCGCGCAAACAAACTCAGCCTATCGTAAAGTAGGTCGAGTGTTTTAGAATTCATTTGTAAATACAAATCATCCATTGAGTCATATAGATTATAAATCGTACCTGGCGCATACCCTATCGCTTTGGCAATACGCCGCGCAGTGAGTGCTTCAAACCCCTCTTCTGCAACAATTGTCCATGCGGCATTAAAAACTGATTCTTTTAATTCTTCGCGTGTGTGGTCGCTACGGCGTGCCATGACTATCTCCTTAATAACCGCACTATTATCTCACCATAATGAACGATGTTCAATATTTATCTTGCTTTTAAAAAATACTTATGCCAATATAAATACTGAACATCGTTCAAAATATGTTTTTTGATGGGGGCAAAAGGAATGAATTTAGCAGAAACCGTTATCTTGTTGCACGGTATAGGACACACTAGCATACATATGCATGGTGTTGAGCGCACCTTAAAGGCGCAAGGATATATTGTGTTTAATGTGACTTATCCTTCCCTTCAAATGGATATAGAGTCTTTGGCGCGATGGCTTGACTATAAGTTAGAGGCGTTAAATATTTGGACGGTGAGCGACAAAGTTCATTTTGTTACGCATTCTATGGGGGGATTAGTTTGCGGGTGTTATTTAGAGCACGCCCTGACGTTTATTCCTAAACATAAAATGGGGCGCGTTGTCATGTTGGGTACGCCGCATGGTGGCAGTGAAATAGCAGATAAACTAAAAAACTTTTGGCTCTATAAGCTTATCTTTGGCCCCGCAGGACAGCAGCTCACAACAGATGCGCGCAGCAATATGCAATTAACGCCAAACTATGAATTGGGCATCATCGCGGGTACAAGAAATTGGCTCTACCCTATGGGGCGTATATTGATTAAACGCCCGCATGATGGCTGCGTTAGTGTTGAAAGCACTAAACTTAGAGGCATGAAAGACCATATCATTTTACCTACACTTCATGGATTTATGGGGTGGTCATCAAAGATACATACACATATAATATATTTCCTACAGAATGGAGTATTTACCCATGAAATCTAATCAATTCTCTTTACTTGGGCAGAAACGCTTCTTGCCTTTATTCATCACCCAGTTTCTAGGCGCGTTTCACGACAACGTTTTCAAGAATGCTTTGGTGGTTTTGTTACTTTATGCGGTAGGCATCAACGCACCGAAGAACCCTGAAATGCTTGTAACATTGGCTGCGGGATTATTCATTCTACCTTTTATTTTGTTTTCCGCAATGGGCGGCCAGTTAGCTGATAAATTTCCAAAGCAAAAAATTATTCGCGTCATAAAACTCGCAGAAATCGCCATCGCAGCATTAGGTACGGCCGCTTTGTTTACGGGGTCAATTGAGCTGTCCTTTGTGACTCTATTCGCATTAGGTACGCAATCTGCCTTTTTCGGGCCAAGTAAGTATTCCATTCTGCCCGATCATTTGAAATCAGATGAACTTATTAGTGGTAATGCGCTGCTCAACACAGGGTCATTCCTTGCTATTCTATTCGGTACAATTGCCGGCACAGTGTTAATCGCCATGCAGGGTGGTGCCTTAATTGTGTCATGCTTATTAGTTGGCACAGCTTGCGCAGGCTATGCAGCGGCGTGCTTTATACCGCCTACTGTGTCCAAAGCACCGAATTTAAAGATCAACTTTAACCCCATTACTGAAACTTACAGCATTCTAAAACATGCTTTCATGCAAGACCGCAAAGTCGTGCGCTCAATTGTTGGCGTCGCTTGGTTTTATTTCCTTGGCGGCATGTTTATGGCGCAGTTCCCTAATTTTACGCGCGGAACATTAGGCGCAAACGAACATGTATTGGCGCTTTTCCTTGTCATGTTTTCAATCGGCATTGCGTTTGGTGGCTTACTGAATAATCGCTTGTTACGCGGTCGCGTTGAAGCGGTATTTGTCCCCCTCGCCATTTTAGGGATCACGATTTTCTCTATAGACCTATATTTCGCGAGCAATCTGATCGTTGGCGCAGAACTTATTGGTTTAAAAGACTTTGTCACCAATTCCGCGCATTGGCGCATCTTGTTTGATGTGTGTATGATATCCATATGCGGCGGTTTATTTGTTGTGCCCCTTAATGCAATTATTCAGCATTTCACCGAACAGCGTCACCGCGCCCGCATCATTGCTGGTAGCGCGATTTTGAACGCCGTGTTCATCTTTGCATCATCTATATTCTCCGCCGCCATACTCACGAAGGGGTTAGAGGTTCGTGATATTTTCTTAACCTTCGCGTTGGTTAATGTTGCCGTGGCGCTTTATATTTGTTGGTTGCTGCCAGATTATCTATTCAAAAGTGTCCTGCAAACTATACTTAAACTCGTTTATAAAGTTGAAGTACGCGGCCTTGAGAATTTTGAGAAGGCAGGCCCACGCGCCGTTATCGTGAGTAACCATGTGGCCTTGCTAGACCCTCCATTACTGGCGGCTTTCTTGCCGGGTAAGCCTATGTTTGCCGTTAATAGTCGTGTCGCGCAATGGTTCTGGGTTAAACCGTTTTTGAAACTGGTGGATGCCTTCCCTCTTGACCCCACTAACCCGTTTTCGATTAAGTCGCTTATTAACGAAGTGCAGAAGGACAAACATTGCGTCATATTCCCCGAAGGCCGCCTAACCGAAACTGGCGCGCTGATGAAGGTTTATGAAGGCCCAGGCATGGTTGCTGATAAAGCAGACGCCATGATACTCCCTGTACGTCTTGATGGCGTGCAACACACACCTTTTGCACGTCTAAAAGGCAAAGTGCCGTTAAAAAGCTTCCCGAAAATCACCATCACTATTTTGCCGCCGCGCAAATTTAAAATTGAAGACGGCTTATTAGGCCGCGCGCGCCGCGCCGCCGCTGGACGTCAGCTGTATGACGTGATGGAAGAAATGATGTTCATAACAAGTGACCGTGAACAAACATTATTTGAAGCACTGCTTAAAGCGCAGCACGTAAACGGCAAAGACTCTATCATTGTCGAAGATGCTGAATTTAAACCACTTAAATTCAAAAAGCTTCTGCTTGGCGCATCCATTCTGGGTGATAAACTTGCTAAGCGTAGCGCGCAAAAAGAGAATGTCGGCGTATTGCTGCCAAACTCAGTCGGCGCCGTCGCAACATTCTTCGCGCTTCAAGCCTATGGCCGCGTTCCAGCAATGCTGAATTTCTCAGCCGGTGCAAAAGCGATATGTTCAGCCTGTGAGACGGCTAAGGTTAAAAAGGTCCTTACATCGCGCCGTTTCATTGAATTAGCGCGTATGGATGATGTTCTGGCTGAAATAGAGAAAGTGGCCGAAATCGTCTATCTCGAAGACGTCAAAGCCAGCATCACATTTGGTGATAAGTTACGTGGCCTAATGAGTAACCCTGCACGTTTACACAAAAAGCATAAGGTTGCGTCTAGCGCCCCTGCATTAGTGTTATTTACATCCGGATCAGAAGGCGTACCGAAAGGCGTTGTCCTTTCCCATGCGAATGTGATGAGCAATATTGTGCAGCTATCTAGCCGCGTTGATTTCAACCGTCAGGATATTGTCTTTAACTGTCTACCAATGTTCCACTCATTTGGTTTAACAGGCGGCACATTGCTGCCAATATTATCGGGCGTAAAAACCTTCCTCTACCCTAGTCCATTGCATTACCGCATTGTGCCAGAACTTGTCTATGCCACCAACGCGACAATTATGTTTGGCACAGACACTTTCCTAAACGGCTATGCCCGTATGGCGCATCCTTATGATTTTTATCGTATGCGTTATATTTTTGCTGGTGCGGAAAAAGTTAAGGACGAGACCCGCCAAATATACATGAACAAATATGGCGTACGTATCTTGGAAGGTTATGGCGCAACGGAAACCGCCCCTGCTCTTGCTCTAAATGCGCCTATGCATTTAAAAGCAGGCAGTGTTGGCCGTTTACTGGCTGGCATTGAATACCGTCTAGAAGATGTTCCTGGCGTTGATGTGGGTGGGCGCTTATTCGTCAAAGGTCCCAATATTATGCTTGGTTATTACCGCGCAGATAATCCGGGTGTTTTAGAGCCACCTGCCGAAGGGTGGTATGACACAGGCGATATTGTTGATGTCGATGATCAAGGCTATGTCACTATTCTAGGACGCGCCAAACGCTTCGCCAAAATTGCGGGGGAAATGGTATCCTTAACAAGCGTTGAAGCGATGGTACAGAAGGTTTACCCCGACGCGCATCATGCTGTTGTTGCAGTACCTGATGCCAAAAAAGGTGAACAGCTGATTTTTGTAACAACGCAAAAAGACGCTGATAAAAAGGCGCTTTCTGCCTATGCAAATGCAAACGGTATAAGCGAGCTATCTGTGCCGAAAACCATTATGACGCTTGATAATATTCCTGTCCTAGGAAGCGGTAAAACGGATTATACCACCCTTCAAGACATGGTTCAGAAGGCTGCTTGAGCATAATAATCTAGATATACGCACCCTGCCGATTTAAACATCGAAATGTCAGGGTGTTGTGCATCACACCCACTTTAAAAGCTTTAAAACGAATATCTGCAACACAACAAGGCCACCAAGAATCGCAAGGAACGCCCCAAACGCCATATCATTATCCGCACCAGGTATGCCACCAACATTTATGCCGAGCAAACCCGTCAAGAATCCTAATGGCAGGAAGATCATCGAGATAATCGACAATATATATAAGTTGCGGTCTGTGCGCGCCGACAAAAAGGTCGTTAACTCTTCGGTCGCAATCAAAGTCCGTTCTTTATATGAGTCTAAATCTGCAATATATCTTATGATAAGGTCTAAGCTCTCTTGCAAGCTACGCTTGTTCAACGCCTTAACCCAATGCAGTTCACTACGTTTAAGCTGCATAATAATTTCGCGTGTCGGTACTAAGTACCGTTTAAAAGCGATACATCTTTTGCGGTTAATAGTTATTTCCCCACGAATAGATTTATCAGGTCGATCAATTAATAGCTGTTCTATGTCATCAAGCTGATCATCTAGACTCGACAGAACTGGCGCCATGCGCTCCAGTAAGCGTCCAAGCAACATGGAAACAAAGTCGCCAGAATTTTTAGGGCCTTTACCGTCTAATAATTTTTGATGAACATCTGTAACCGTGCGCAGTTCGCGGCGTTGCAAGCTAACTATACGTTCTTCATCGACCCATAAACGTAGCGATATCATATCTTCTGGCGATGCATTGGCGTTCAAGTTAACGCCACGTAAAATCATTAAGCAGCCTGTTCCATGCTCAATAATACGCGGCGTGGTTTCTTCCGCCAATAATGCATCAAGAATGATATCATCCAAATATGGCACATGTTCATGTAGCCATTCACGCGTATCATCATGCGTGGCGTCAAGATGCACCCATGCTAATTTCTGCTCCCTTAAAGCGGCAGCGATCTGCGCATCCTCAGTTAGATCTACGCCACCACCGTGGCCATTGAACGCTAAAGAAAAAATAATGTGATGATCTTGTGTCAAAATATCAATTCCGTGTAAATTTATTGTAACGAACGACTTAGAATAGTCTATCATACTCAAAAATAAACACGAACTATATTGGTATCTAAATGTCTAATTTCATGATGCGGCTCATCCGCCCAAGCGGCAAGCAAGCTAAATGGCTTACGCTAATATTATTAACTTTGATTGTTGGATTAGGGTCAACAGGGCATTTTGATATTGTCAAAGCCTATTTAGATGCTGAACAGTTCACCTATAAAATAGGCGAATACCAAGTCAGCCTATATGGTTTATTGCGCGCTATTCTCGTATTAATCCTCATTTTCTGGTCAACTGCTATTTTCACCGACATCATAGAAAGCCGCGTAAATAGCCTTAAAAAAGTTAAAAAAGCAAACAAGATCCTCATTACAAAACTACTTAATATCGGGCTTTATGTTCTCGCAGGATTAGTTTCGCTCGATATAATTGGTATAGATTTAACCACTTTAACGGTTTTTAGTGGTGCGTTAGGGATTGGCTTAGGTTTTGGCTTGCAGAAGATTGCCTCTAACTTTATTAGCGGGCTCATCCTAACATTTGAACGCTCCGTCGAAGTCGACGATATGATTGAGCTATCAGACGGCATTGTCGGCCATATTCGTAAAGCTAGCGCGCGCTACACACTTATCGAAACCCTTGATGGCAAAGAAATCCTTGTTCCTAACGAAGATCTTATAACAAGCCGCGTTGTCAATTGGACGTTCACCAACAAACGCGGGCGCGTTGAAATTCCAATTGGCGTCTCTTATAAATCTGATATAGACAAGGCGGAAGCCCTGATCCTTGAATGCGCAACCGCCCACCCACGATGCATCAAAGACCCTGAGCCGCGCTGTTACCTTAGAAACTTTGGCGATAGCTCAGTCGATTTTATACTCCACTTTTGGGTGGATGATATCACAGCTGGTCGCTGGCAACCACAAAGTGAAGTCATGCATGCCATTTGGAATGCCTTCAAAGAGCACAATATTGAGATTCCATTCCCACAAAGAGACGTGCACATTTTCCAAGAACAGGCTTAAGCGGCATCACTCGCGCAGCAGGCTTTGTTTTTAATGAAGAAATCAAGGCCGTTTTGTGCCGTAAGAAGCGCTTTATCCTGGCCAGTAACATCCACCGTATCAAATATACCGCGATCAGGTTGATACTCATATAACTCACCTTGCTGCATATCAAAACACCAGCCGTGGATTTTCAAAACATTGTCATCACATCGACTTTTAATCCAAGGGAAGCTTAATAGGTTATGCAGCGAAACAATCACCGCCGCTTGTTCTAGCGTGCTTATTTTATATGCTTGATCCGCATCTGGCATTTCGGCATCGATGCGTTCTTTAGCGTGACGGGCAATATCCAACCACTTCTCGATGAACTCAAATTCTGTATTCGGTTCAACTTGATAATTCCCAGTCGCAAGCGCATTTATCCCGCCGCAACCTGCATGACCAAGGACAACAATATGTTTTACGCCAAGCGCCCGCACAGCATATTCAATAGCCGCACTCACGCCGTGCAAATTGTCTTTTTCTCCATAAGGGGGAACGAGCGCCGCCACGTTACGTATGGCGAAGAACTGACCAAGGTCACTATATGTTAGTAAGGCTGGATCTATACGAGAATCAGAGCACGCAATAACCAAGGTTTCAGGGCGCTGTCCCTCTTCTACTAATTTCTGGTAATCAGCATTTACTTCCTTGCCAAAGAAATCACGTTTAAACGCATCAAAACCTTTGATTAATTTTCTATATGTCATTACAGCCTCTATCTCTTAATCTTATATACGGCGTATATAATAATGCAGAACATAAAAAGCGCAATATTTTAAGATAGAGAGCTAAGGCCCATTTACATCAGCACAGAAATTGTCAACATTACTACGCAAGTTTACCGCGTGTTTAGAAGGCACTGCTTATTATTCTTGATAATACGCACCAACACCTAATATAAAGCCATCTACATTAATGACATAGCTCTTCTTAGGTAGGATTTTCTTGGTTACGGGGTGCGGCCATTTATAAGGCACCCAGCCTTCACTCTCTACTTCTGTGAAATGCTTAATCAGCGGTGTGCCTTCAACGTCTTTCAACGCAATCATATTCTTACCAACAAGCGCGGGCTTAATCGGATGCGATAAAAACACCCCTTCTTTATCAACCGCAAAAACATATAGGTCGTTATGAATAAAGTCTGATTCTGGTTTGTTAAACTCTTCCGCCGCCGCTTCTGCGCCATTAGCACGCACGAATTCCGCAGCCTTCTCGGCCATAGCCTTAGCTTCATCTGGCGATGAGTCCTCTGCATAGGCTGGTGAAACAGACACACATGCAATAACAACAAGCAAAGAAAGAAGCCTCTTGGCTTCCATAAAATAACACATAAAAAACTCCTACATACAAGCTGGGAATGGCAATATATTAGATTAATCTAATTATATTAAAATACCCTTAAAATCAACGCGCGCAATAGCCTATAATCATAATATTAAGGGCTAGGTTTTTGCCCCTGTTGACCAGCTCTTGGTTTAATCAAATCTTGCAAATTGCTTATCAGAACTGTTGGCAGGTCTTCATCTGCTTTAAAGTTAAAGTGAATTGATGTTTTCAATTTATCACCTACTGTGAATTCATGCCCTGTTGTGGTGTTAATCAGCGTATCCCGCGCAGCATTCATTTGATATGATCCCGCTGGCAACTCACCCATTCTTAGGGTTGTCATATAATTACAATCAGCGATAGATAGGCGTACCCCGCCCTTGTCATTGACACTTATAATTTCAGCGTCCAACTCTTGCCCCTGTTTGCCGACAAGGTAATTCATAGTGTAACGCTTACGTGCCTCTTTACCTGCCGCATCATTGCGACGTTCATTATCCGCACTTAGGTCTAAATCTGTCTTTGCTGTCGCCTCATCAAGCGCATAGCCTGCAGCCAAGTTATAAACTGCTTTGATATTGCGATGTACCATTAAATCTGGATAACGGCGAATAGGCGATGTAAAATGCGTATATCCTGCTAGAGCCAAACAGAAATGCCCAATATTATCGGCGCTATATGTTGCCCGTTCTTGCATTCGTAAAATCAACCCACGGGCATAATTCGGGTCTTTTGATCCATCAGCCTCACGCAGCAAATGTACAAAATCTTTTTGTGACAAAGTGTCACCTTCTTTTAACTTCTTCGCTGACTTAACCCCTAGTTTCGTCAACATTTTAGCGGTATATAATTTCTTCACTTCAGGGACATCTTGCACGCGATAAACACCAGCATCACAGCTATTTTCTTGCTCTCTCGCTGCACTTATATTTGCGGCAATCATCGCTTCTTCAATCAGTGCGCGGGCATCATCGCCTGTAATCAAATTGAACACAGGCCCTTTTCCACCTTTTGGATCAGCATGAACGGACAACTCATTATGCCCAAAATCAACTGCATTACGTTTAACACGCGCACCAGCCAATGTTTTATAAACATTATGCAGCGGCACAATCAAACTAGAGAATATTGGCTGCGTAGTCGCGTCCATGCGCCCTTCAAGGGCATCAAGAACTTTGGTGTATGTTAAGCGCGCACGGGATTTAATCACCCCTGTCGTGAACTTATAATCCAACACTTTGCCTTCGCCGCTGATTTTTAATTTATATGCCGATACAGCGCGATGCTCTTCTGGCTTTAACGAACAAAGACCATTAGATAACTCTTCTGGCAACATCGGGACAACTTTACCCGGTAAATATACCGACGTGCCACGCAATTTTGCTTCCTTATCCGTAGCTGATCCTGGGCGTACATAATGCGAAACATCTGCAATCGCCACCCATAATATATGCCCACCCTTATTGCCACCGTCAGGGTCAGGATAGGCATAAACGGCGTCATCAAAATCACGGGCATCTTCACCATCAATCGTAACGAATGGTAACTGCGTTAAATCCTCACGCTCAGGATCACTCAACAAGACTTTAGGGTCAGGCTCACGCGCGACAATCTGTTTAACCTCATCAATCACAGCTTGCGGGAATTCATCAGGAATGTTCATTTCGCGAATAACATCACCATCAATATCATTACTTTGATATTTCACAAGCGCATTCTGTGTGAAATTTGGTGACAGTGAATTTCTCTTTTGCGGCGCATTACGGCGCCCTTTCGCGTTTTTCCGACCCATTCTTCCCTGCTTTCTTTTATGTGTGGAAATAGAGTTGCACTATTTTCATATAAAAAACAAGGTAAATTTGTCTTATAGACAGTAAAACGCTGTATAACTTAATATTTTTTTATGTTGCGTTGCGGCGGTTTTTTCAAAAGCAATAAGCCAAACAAACAAGCCGTAAAGATCCACAAAGAATACCCGACCGCATAATCAAACACACTTAATTTGTATTGAGGGAGCTGTTCAGGTAACAAGCCCGCCTTCTGCGCGTATTGAATTTTATCGGCAGGGGGCATAGGGAAATATCCCTTTTCATCACCACGCACGCCAATAACATAACCTTTATCCTTAACATGCACACCCAAGCCGAAGAATTTTGTCTCAACCAAATAGCCTATATATAGTGCCTCACCAGCAGGGCCTTGCAACTGCACATCTTTAATTTTTATAACCTTTTCATCTTTGCCAAAGCGAAAACTGCCCGCTTCCGCCACTGAAGCTGAACCGATATAAATAACGGATAACATAAGAAACATAAGAACAAACTTCATCACGGTACCCCCATTTGTAGATGATAAAGCCACACACCCCAGTGTTGCATAATTCAGCGCAGAATACAACTTATGAATTAAGTCAAATTGTTACGGGACATAATATAATTAAAATAATGCGCACGAATAAGGTCAGGATCAAGCACGTCTTCATCTTTAATCCATTCAGGATGCCACTGGATGCCCAAAACATAAGTATCAGGGCGATCAAGCCAGACAGCTTCAATCACGTCATCCTCGACCGCGCGGGCCTGCACAACCAAACCATCACCTAAATCTTTAATCGCTTGATGATGGATTGTGTTAATTTTTTGATTTAAGTTATTTTTATAGATAGTTGATAAAACAGTATTTTTAAAAATATTAACCTGATGGTGCAGTCCGTCATAAACCTCCCCATCACGGTGAATAATTGCGCCATCGCGCTGCGTATATGTATCCTGATAAAGCGTTCCGCCTAGCGCCACATTAATTAATTGATGTCCGCGACAAATACCCAATATCGGCATATTCTTTTGAAGCGCTGTGTTAAACAGCTTAACTTCATAAACATCACGCGCGGCATCGCCCGACCACTCAGGACGCAATGGCTCCTCACCGTAGCTCCGCGGACAAACATCTGCGCCGCCACTAAAAACCATGCCATCAAATTCATCAAGATAGGCATCCAAATCCACATCATCAGGCAGTGGCGGAATAAGGCACGGCACTGCGCCCCCTGCCACTAACCATTGTAGAAGCTCAACCTCGCCATACATCAAGGTTTTAGGCGGATAAGCTGCGCGCGCTTTATCCGGATAAAAGAAATTTGCCGAAACAGCAATACGCAGCTTACGCATAGACTTTATCCTTTATGCCGCTTGGCGCGGTTCAACAAGTTGACCATGCACCGCTTGAACAAACAGCTCTGCATATTCATCCACGCTTAACGAAATTGGGTTGCCGCCAGCTGATGGGTCATTAAATGACAACACGCCAATCTGCGCCGCATCTTCATCATTAATGCCAATCTCAGCTAGTGTATGTGGTACAGATAACGCTGCGCGCAAATCAAGCACCCAATTATAAACCGCATCAAAACCATTAGCGCCATCAAGGTCAAGGAAACGCGCCAATAAGTCCATACGCACTGCAATCGCTTCACGGTTTTTAAGCATCACATATGGCAATAAAATCGCGTTTAACAAACCATGATGCTTGTCATACATACCACCTAGAGAATGCGCCAATGCGTGCACGCTGCCCAATCCCTTTTGGAAGGCCGTCGCCCCCATTGATGAAGCAACAAGCATGTGACTGCGTGCCTCAATATTCGTGCCATCTTTATATGCTGTAACCAAGTGTTCCTTAATTAAGCGCATACCTTCGAGCGCGACGCCATCTGCCATAGGGTGGTAACCCGGTGCACAATAGGCTTCAAAACAATGAACAAAGGCATCAATGCCCGTTGCCGCGGTTAAATGTGCTGGCAAACCCAATGTCACTTCAGGGTCAGCAATCACGATTGCCGGTAACATTTTTGGATGGAAAATGATTTTCTTTTCATGCGTGTCTGCATTTGAAATCACACTTGCGCGGCCAACTTCTGAACCCGTACCTGCTGTCGTTGGCACAGCAACAATTGGCGCAACGCCCGCTTCATTAACGCGCGTCCAGTTATCGCCAACATCTTCAAAATCCCAAAGCGGACGATCTTGTCCAACCATCAGCGCCACAGCCTTCGCTGCATCAATGCCGCTGCCGCCGCCAAAGGCAATAACGCCATCATAGCCACCATCTTTATAAGCCTGAACGCCCGCCATAACGTTTTCACCGGTTGGGTTACCCTTAACGCCCGCAAATAAACCTGCAGGCATATTTGCCGCCGCCATAATATCAAGGCTTTTCGAGACAATTGCACTGTCTTTAAGCCCTTCATCAGTGATAAGTAACGGCTTCGCCATACCAAGTGCCGCGCATTTTTCTGGCAACTTCGCCAAAACCCCTGCCCCAAAAACCATTTGTGTTGGATAATTCCAATTTCCTGCTAATGTCATGCTTATATCTCCTTAACATGATAACTTTTGGGACGTGTAAGTGCGTCAAAGCCAATTGAAGACAATGTGCAGCCACGCCCTGAATTTTTAATGCCTGTCCAAGCCAAAGCTGGATCAAGATAATCGCAGCGGTTAACAAAAACTGTGCCGCTTTCGATTTTGTCAGCAAGCACTAACCCCGCATCACAATCCTGCGTCCAGATAGACGCGGTTAGGCCATAGTCGCTATCATTCATTAAACGCACGGCTTCCGCGTCATCTTGAACCTTCATAATACCAACTACAGGGCCAAAGTTTTCTTCGGTCATGATGCTCATGCTATGGTCAACATCCACCAAAACTTGCGGCGCCAGATAGGCTGTGCCCTCTTTGCTCATAGGGAATAGCGTTTCATCAATCAATGCTTTTGCGCCTTGATCAACGGCCTTTCTCACCTCACTGCGCACAAAATCCGCAGCTTCTTTACGCACCATAGGACCAAGATTTACCCCTGCATCCAGCGGGTTGCCCAATTTATATTGCTTGGTCATCTCCGCGAATTTCACGACAAACGCGTCATATAATGATGCGTGCACATAAATACGCTCAATCCCGCAGCAAGACTGCCCTGAATTAAAGAACGCCCCATCAACCAAGTTTTCAACCGCATTATCCAAATCCGCATCAGCGCGCACATAGGCAGGGTCTTTCCCACCAAGTTCTAACCCTGCATTAATGAACTTATTACTGATTGCTTGCTGAATGGCATGCCCGCCCTTAACAGACCCTGTGAAGTTCACAAAACTTACGCGCGGGTCAGCGACAAAGGCCGCCGTGTCATCATGCGATAAATCAAGCGTTTGGAACAAACCTTCAGGTAAGCCTGCCGCCGCAAAAGCTTCCGCGTAGCGGTCAGCCACTAATGGCGTTTGATGCGAATGTTTCAAAACAACTGCATTGCCCGCCAACAAGGCAGGGAATATGCCATTGACTGATGTTAAATAAGGGTAATTCCAAGGCGCAACAATCGCCACAACACCAAGCGGCACACGTTTAATAAAACGCTTAAAACCGTCTTTCTGTTCAGGCACAACATCCGCCAAAGCTGATGGTGCAATATCCATCATATAGCGCGCGCGCTCTTCTAGGCCACGCAATTCACCTGCAGATTGTGATATTGGGCGTCCCATTTGCTGTGTGATTTCACGCGCGATAGCATCTTTATTAGACAATAACGCATCTAATGCTTTCTCAAGGTACTGGGTACGCGTCGCAAGCGGCACATCTTGCCACTTTTTCTGCGCAGCTTCTGCTGCCGATAAAACGGCGTTTATATCGCCTAAATTATCCAACTCACGTTCGGTATAAACACCGCCGTCAATTGGTGAGATTGTGCGTACAACAGATTTTGTTGCCAATTGATTTAAGACTTGAGCCATGATGAGCCCCCTTCCTTAACAGTTAAATGATTTCAAAATAGCGGGAAAGCTCCCAATCAGTGATTGCTTTGCGGAACTCACGCTCTTCCCACTCACGCGATTGCGCAAAATGATCAACAAATGCATCCCCAAACAAGCTGCGTGCTGCGTCTGATTGGCGCAAACGCCCTGCAGCTTCAAAAAGCGTTGCCGGAAGCGCCAATTCAGGGTCTGTTTCAACCTCATAGGCATTACCTTTAATCGGGTCAGCTGGCTCAATCTTGTGCTCAATTCCCCAAAGGCCAGAGCCAATCGCCGCAGCAAGGGCAATATACGGGTTAATATCCGCTGCACCGATACGGTATTCAACGCGCTGCGCTTTCTCTCCGCCCGATATTGCGCGCAAGGCGCAGGTGCGGTTTTCCACGCCCCAAGTCGCCGCTGTCGGCGCCCAGAAGCCCGGAACAAGACGGCTGTAGCTATTGACTGTTGATGCAACCATCGCCAGCAATTCAGGCATTAATTTTTGCTGACCGCCAATAAACCAGCGCATTTCATCCGACATATCCATGGATTTACCATCATCATAGAATACGGCACGGCCAGTTTTCTTATCCTTGAAGGAAATATGCATATGACCAGATTGTCCCGGCCAATCATTAGACCATTTCGCCATGAATGTCGCCATTTTCCCCTGACGCTGCGCCATGACTTTTGCAAAAGTTTTAAACAGCGCCGCGCGGTCAGCAGACTCAAGCGCTTCATCATAGAGCAGCGCGCCTTCAATAACGCCCGGCCCAGTTTCAGTATGCAAACCCTCTAATGGGAAGCGCATTGCTTCACAGAGATCCAACAGCTCATGATAAAATTCGGAATGCACCGAATTACGCAGCACCGAATAGCCATAAAAGCCCGGCGTCATGTTTTCTAAATTCTGGTAATTTTTATCGCGCACGCTATGCGGCGTTTCTTCAAACATAAAGAATTCAAATTCACAAGCGGCCTGCGCAACATAACCCATATCCGCAGCTTTAGCGAGCACACGGCGCAACACACCGCGCGGACAGATTTGCTCTGCCTCGCCCGTAAACTCACCCATTACAAGGATTGAGTTTTCTTCATACGGCAAAACGCGCGCTGTTTCTGGCAACAAACGGACATGCGCATCTGGATAAGCCGTATGCCAACCTGTAAACGTTGATTGATCATATAGTTGGTCATTCGAATCCCAACCTAAGACAACGTCACAGAATCCAAAGCCGCCTTTAAGGGCACTGATGAATTTATCACGCTTCATATATTTACCGCGCAATATGCCATCCATATCAAACACACCGACCTTGACGAAGTCTACGCCCATATGTTCAAGGCCTTTGCCTATCGTCTTTGGGTCGTTTGATGCAAAAAGATCAGAAAGCTCTTCGCCACGTTTTTTATGATTAATTATATTGTCTTGCTCATCAGCAATATCCGCGTAAGCGCGCGGCGCGGCATTTGAAATCGCCATAATTCAATTCCCTGTTTGTATATATGTTTTTTTATTATAATGGCGCTATTCTAGGATGAATTTATAAATGTTCAACTAAAATTGTAATTTCATCCGCTATTATTCAACGTCTGGCTTTTTCAGCTCGCTCTCGCGGAACTCTTGACGTGGGTCAAGGTCAACCAACCCAAAACTTGCACTAGTTTTTGGGACAGACACAAACGGATCACTTGTTTCTTTTGGAATTTTACGACCTGCAGCAATACGCATAAGCGCAAAAATGAACACAATCAAATTCACAGTAAACATATATTGGAACAAGCCACTACTGCCCATCAGCCCCATCATATTCGATGCAAATATCGGCCCCGCAATAGCGCCAAAGGCGTGGAATATAATCAAACCACTACTTGCCTTAATAACTTGGCGCGGCTTAAGGAAGTCATTAGCCAGTGAAATAAACAAGGAATAGAGCGTGTAAGCAAATCCGCCAAGAAAGAATGACAGCGCCATCAAGCCATAACTGATTTCACTCACATGATCACGAACAAAAAACGCAAAAACAAAGGTCACCAAGGTCATCGCTGCTAACACCGTCGCAATGACTTTACGGCGATCAAAGCGGTCAGAACATATACCAATCGGCCACTGGAAGACCAACCCACCAAAGAAGGTTAAAGATATAAGCGTTGCCACATCATGCGCAGGCAGACCAATTTTTGTGAAATAAACACCTGAGAGCCCCCAAAATGCACCAGAGCTCAGCCCCACCGAAATGCACCCTATAGTCGCCAAAGGTGAAATTTTGAACAATTCTTTGAAACTTAAATGCTCAGAGTTCATAACTTCTGGCGGCTTAGCTTTAGTCAAGCTCAGCGGTACAAGTGAAAGCGAGATCAGAACAGAAACAACAGCAAACAAGATATATTCCGTAGGCTCGGCCATAAATACAAACATTTGCCCACAGGATAGCGCAAGAAAGTTTACAGTCATATAGGTAGATAGTACACGACCTCGATTGCTCTTTTTAGACAAGCCGTTTAACCAACTTTCAACCACCATATAAAGGGCGGTCACACAGAAACCATAGGTCACACGCAGCAAAATCCACGATATTTCATTAATATACATGACATGCAACAGGGATATTGCCGAAGCAATCGAAGCAAACGCCGCAAAAGCACGTATCTGCCCAATAATCGGAATAATCCGCGCACAATATAATGCGCCAAGCACTGAGCCCACGAAATACCCCGATGTCATTACACCCATAACCCAATCAGGATAGTTTTCCAAGGTGGCACGCATAGACAGTACGGTGTTGTTCAGGCCGTGCCCCAAACATAAAATGGCCACGCTAACTAATAATGCTGAAATGGAATAAATGGTTGATAACATTTATAATCCTCTAAAACCTGAAAAACCGCTTAGTTCCTCTTAGCAAAAGATAATTTTACTGACAACCCCTACGCGCGATGATGTACTTTATTTATGTTGAGTTGTACACAGCCTCGCATCAAGGTGTCTTTACTAAAGACGAAATTTTTGCTAACACATACGTAAATAAAAAATAATAAAGAGTAGCTAAAACGTGCAAACGCTGAACATAGCTGCATGCAGGGAGAACAAATATGTCGCGTAAAAAGGCAAATGCCGCATGGGCGGATAAATCGAACTTACCTCAAGCATATCCACAAGGTGTAGAGTGGGATATTAATATTCCTCACATCAATTTATTAACCTTGCTAGATCAAACTATAGTCCGTTTTAGCCGCCGCCCTGCAATTGACTTTATGGACAAAAAAATCACCTATGAAGAATTCGGCCAGATGGTCAATAAAGCCGCCAAAGGCCTGCAAGATATGGGCGTCCGCCCCGGCCAGAAAGTTGGCTTATATATGCCCAACACACCATATTATCCTATCATGTTTTTTGCCGCACTGCGCGCAGGTGCTAGCGTTGTCAATTTCAGCCCGCTTTACACGCAAGAAGAACTGGAAAACCAGTGTAAAGATAGCGGCACCGATGTAATGGTGACAACAGAACTCAAAGAATTTTACGACAAAACGGTAAAACTGCGCACGGACGGTCATGTTAACCAAGTCGTGCAATGCCCAATCTATGATATGTTGCCAACATTCAAAAGCTACGGCTACCGCATGCTTAAACGTAAAGAAATCGCGTCCCCAGTTACAAGCGATTCCGCCCATGGTTTAAATAATACACGCCGCTTTGTTACATTTGGCGAACTGGTTGACAATGCAGGCGATTACACCGCTATAAACTCTGCCCCAGACAGCCCTGCGGTCTTCCAATACACAGGCGGCACAACAGGCGTTCCAAAAGGGGCAATGCTCTCACACTTCAATTTAGTGGCCAATACGTACCAAATCCAAGAATATTTTGGCACAAACCCTAAACGCGAAAACCCATATGAAGCTTTGCACGAAGGGCGCGAGAAGGTCTTAGCTGCCATACCGTATTTCCATGTATTCGGCATGATGGTCGCCATGGTTGGCAGTATGAAATTAGGTGGTGAGCTTATTATCATGCCTAATCCGCGTGATACCAAAGAACTTCTTAAAACTATTGAAAAGAAGCAGCCTACACTCTTCCCTGCTGTGCCGCGTCTATTACAGTCGATCACGGAATATCCAAAAGTCAAAAATTACGACCTTACCAGCCTTGAAAATGTTATTTCAGGCGGCGCAGCGTTACCTGACAATGTGAAACAAGACTTTGAAAAAGCCGTCGGCAAAAAGGATATTATTATTCAAGGCTACGGCCTGTCGGAAACATCGCCCGTTGCCGCCAGTAACCCGCCAGAAGGTAAGCCGAATTTAAGCGAAACCGTTGGCATGCCCTACCCGAAAACAGAAATCCGCATCGTAGATCCAGATAACCCGAACAAGGTCAAGGCGATTGGCGAAGTCGGTGAAATTTGTATTCGCGGCCCGCAAGTTATGCTTGGTTACCACAACAAGCCTGAAGAAACGGCGCAAGTGCTCACTGATGATGGTTGGTATTTAACCGGCGATCTCGGCTTCTTGGATGAAGCCATGTATCTCAAAATAGTTGACCGTAAAAAACGCATGATTATCGTCAATGGACACAATGCCTACCCAAGCCAAATTGAAAGCGCCCTATGCAAGCACCCAAGCATTGCTGAAGCTGTAGTTATCGGTATTCCAGATGACCGTTCTGGCGAAGCGGGTAAAGCCTTTATAAGATACCGTCCTGACCTGCCAAAAGATGAGCGCCCTGATGCAGATTACTTGCGCGCCTTCTTAGCAAAGTCATTGAATAAACTGGATATTCCGAAAATTTTTGAAGTCCGCGAACAAGAATTACCAAAAACAAGTATTGGTAAGCCTGACTTCAAAGCATTAGAAGAAGAAGAGCGTATAAAACGGGAACAGCAAGGGCTAAACAATAATAAGCCTAGCGCCCCTTCCCCTTAAACAGTTTTGAACAATATTAATTATATACATTAGTGTGGAGAAATATAATGACAAATAGAGCCGTAATCGTTGACTATGCACGTAGTGCCTTTGCAAAAGCATCAACCCCTAAAAAGCCTGGTCAATTATCAGACGTTGACCCATTGGACTTGATCGTCCCTGTTATTAACACATTGGTTGAACGCAGCGGCGTTGATGTAAAGCATGTGAAGAAAGTCCTTATGGGCAGCGTCCACCAAGAAGCGCAGCAAGGCTTAAACATTGCGCGCATGGCGGTATTACACAAAGACTGTAAGCTTGATAACGACATTACAGGCGGTACATCTGTTGACCGTTTCTGTGGTTCATCGCTTGAAACAATCGCTATGGCTGATGCTTTCCTTGCCCGCAACCCTGACGAAGTATATATCTGCGCTGGCGTACAAAGCATGAGCGCCATCCCAATGGGCGGCTTAAACCCAATGCTGAACGTTAATGTACAGGACGGCAATGCCGCAGGCTTTATGAATATGGGCATCACGGCTGAAAACTTGGCCGAGATTTACGGCATTTCCCGTGAAGACCAAGACGGTTTCGCCGTTGAATCCAACCAAAAAACAGCTGCGGCACAAGCCAAAGGCCATTTCAAAAATGAAATCGTACCAATAAACGGCGTTGATGCTGATGATGGCGCGCGCGCCGACAGTACAGTTGAAGGCCTTGGCAAATTACGTACCGTATTCAAAGACGTGAAAGAAGGCGGCACAGTCACCGCGGCTAATGCATCGCAAGTCACTGACGGCGCATCGGCTGTCATGGTTACATCAGAAGCCTTTGCTGAAGCGAATAGCCTACCAGTTAAAGCGATTATTCTAGGCTACGGCGAAGCATCGCTCAAGCCAGAGATTATGGGCCTTGGCCCTGTTGATGCATCGAAAGAGGCATTATCACGAGCAGGCCTAAAAATGTCAGACATTGATGTGGTTGAGCTGAACGAAGCTTTTGCCGCACAATCTATCGCTGTCCTTAAAGAATTTGAAAAGCAAGGCCATAAAATTGACCCCGCAAAAGTCAACTTAGATGGCGGCGCGATTGCGATGGGGCACCCACTTGGTGCATCCGGCGCACGTATTGTTGGCCACTTGGCAGAGGTTCTACAGCGTGAAAACAAACGTTACGGCCTTGCCACTATGTGTATTGGTGGCGGTCAAGGCGTTGCGATGGTGATTGAAAACCCAGCTGCTGCACCAAAACCAGCTGTTTAATCAAACTGAAAACAACAAAAAATAAGGGAGATTAAACATGAGCAAAGAGATCAAAAAAGTTGCCGTTATTGGCGCAGGTGCAATGGGGCGCGGCATAGCCGCGCAAGCTGCAAATGCTGGTTATGAGGTTGTTTTACTCGACCTCAACCCCGACCAACCACAAGAGTCCATCGACTTTATGCTGAAGGCCAAACCCGGCCCAGATGCAGGGTTTATGGACGCCCGTAATGCAAAGCGCATTAAAACCGGCGGCACATTAACCGACATGCACCTGATCGAAGGCGCAGATTTAGTTATCGAAGCCATTGTTGAGCGCGTGGACATCAAACAAGCGGCCTATAAAGAAGCCGTTAAATACGCATCACCAGATGCCATCATCACATCTAACACGTCAACTATCCAAATCCAGAAATTGATGGATGGCATGCCAGATGACATCAAAAAACGCTTTATGAATACGCATTTCTTCAACCCACCGCGTTTCATGCGCCTTTTGGAATTGATTGACGGCGTGGATACCGACCCTGAAGTGTATAAGAAAATGGAAGCCATTGGCGACCAAGGCTTCGGTAAAAAAGTCATTCGTTGTAAAGATACACCAGGCTTTATTGCCAACCGTATTGGTGGATATGCCATTTACCGCGCCATCACCGAAGGCATCGCCCAAGGCAACAAAATCGAAGATATCGACGCGATTATGGGGCCAAGTTTTGGCTTCACCAATATGGGTTTGATGAAACTTTCGGACTTTGTCGGCATTGACATCATGCACCATGTTGGCCTAAACCTGAAAGACGGCTTAGCCGCGGATGATGACTTCCACAAAATTTACAAGCCGCAGCTTGTCGAAGATATGGTTAAAAACGAATATCTCGGCAACAAGAAAAATGGTGGCTTCTATCGCGTTAAGAAAGACGAAGACGGTAATGTCATTAAGGATGAAAAAGGCAAACCCGTTAAAGAAGCGCTTGATTTGCAAACCGGACAATATCGCGACGCGGTCAAAAGCCGCTACTTTAAAAAGAACTTCCGCAAAGAATCTAAAAGCTTTGCCAAATTCTTTAAACGTGGTGACGAAGCCGCCAATTATTCATGGCCTGTCTTACGTGACGTGCTCGTCTACACACTGAATAATGCTGAACAAATGGCCTATGATATTCAATCTATTGATGAAGCCATGCAAGCTGGTTACAACTGGAAATACGGCCCGTTTGAAATGCTCGACCAGTTTGGTGTTGAATGGTTCACCAACAAGCTCAAAGAAGATGGCGTTGCTGTGCCAGAACTTCTAGCCAAAGCCAATAACCGCCCATTCTACCGTGTGGATAGTGGCAAAAAGCAAGTTCTCGACTTCACAGGCAACTACGTTGACGTTAAGCGCGAAGACGGCGTTATGAAGCTTGAAGACATCAAACGCGCTGACAAGCCAATTTTAAGTAACGACTCTGCGTCACTTTGGGATATTGGCGATGGCGTTGTTGCAGTCGAATTCCACACAGTTAAAGGGGCAAACGCCCTAGACCCTGCTGTTTTCGAACTTCTTAATGACAGTATCAAGCTAATCAATGGCAGCAACGGCAAATACAAAGCCATGGTGCTTTATAACGAAGGCAAGCATTTCTCAGTTGGCGCGAATATTGGCTTAGTTGATCTATTTGCCCAAGTTTCTGGTAAATTGCCTTTCGGTCTTGGCAGCAAGAAGCTTAACAACTTTGTTGATGACCTCATCTATACTGGCCAAGCCGTATATAAAGCCCTGCGTGAAGCCCCATTCCCAGTTATTGGTGCGCCAAATGGCATGGCGCTTGGCGGCGGCTGTGAAATTTTGATGCATTGTGATGCCGTACAATCCGGTCCTGAGGTTTACACCGGCCTGGTTGAGGCTGGCGTCGGCATTATCCCAGGCTGGGGCGGCTGTGCACGCCACCTTGAACGTTCACAAGGCGCAGCAAAACTCGCCGGTCCTATGCAAGTTATGGCGAATTCCGCTATGGCGATTGCGCAGCCTATGCAAGCGATCTCAACATCAGGTCAGAATGCAATCTCAAAGCTATGGTTTAGCCGTAACTCTCAGGTTTCAATGAACTCGGACCGTGTTTTGGCGGATGCAAAGTCGCGCGCCCTTGGTATGGTCGATGGCTATCAACCACCTGTTGAGCCGACATATCACCTACCGGGCCTTTCTGGTCAAGGCGGCCTAAATATGCAGGTTGATGCATTCTACCTTTATGGCGGCGACCCAAGCAAAACCGCCGTAAACCATGTTGATGTCGGCGTAATGACCTGCCTTGGCAAAGCGCTTAGCGGCGGGGATTATATTTCTGCAGCGCAAATTCGTGACCATATTGCTGGTGATACATCCGTTTATGAAGCACTTGCCGCTTCACGCGCCGATGGCAAGATTGCCGTCAATGCATCTATTCCATTAACGGAAGGCCGCATCCTTCAGATGGAACGGGATAACTTCTTAACCCTGTTCAATCGTGAATCGACAAAGGCACGCATGCATTATATGGTGCAGAAAAATAAGCCGCTACGTGAGGATTATCCTGAGAATCGTCCAACGCCGAATGACATTCGGGGCAGTATTGAATGGGTCGAAGCCAAGCATCGCACACCGGATGGCAAACCATTATCCGGCGCAGATGAAAAACGCTTGAAGGAAATGTCCAAACTAGCACAGCGCACCATGTGGGGTCTCAAAAAGCTCGGGATGGTTTAAAACTAGATTTACTTTGAATGGCTTAATTTTATTTTAGAACAAGCCTAACGGAGCGAAGCCTATGAACATAGGTGAGCGACATAAGGTGCAGAAATAAAATGAAAGAAAGCCATTTAAGCGGGTGTAGCTCAGGGGTAGAGCATCAGCTTCCCAAGCTGAGGGCCGTGGGTTCGAAACCCATCACCCGCTCCAGTTTCAAAAACAGCCTCCATCATTTGCGGGCTGTTTTCTTATGCATAACAAAGATTGTCGACCTTAATCTCGGGCTGAAATACAGGCGGAGCTGTTTGCTTTACAGTTTCTTTCTGTGTCAAGCGGTTAATAAAATCCTGCGCTAACATTGCATTCGGAGATAACTTATATGACGATGATGCAACCAAAACAGCCTGAACATTATAAGCAAACAGCTTCGTTTCCAATCCATTATCAATGAGCGACTGACCGCTATCGACAATCTCGAAAATTGCATCTGCGCTACCATCGCGCACTTCGTCTTCGCTATCCCCATCACATTCAATAATTTCTACATTCTGTACATCTTGCGCAGATAGCCACGCCTTCAAGCTATAAGGAAATGCTGTTGCAATCGTCTTGCCTTCTAAATCAGCGGCACTTTCTATGCCCAAAGATGGTTTCGCTGCAATATACATACGGCAGGCCGCACAGTTAAAATCCGCCACCGCAGACAAACCAAAACGTTCACCTGTTAACTCCGCCTTACATTTTGCTTCAATAAATTTATCAACGCCCATCACTGCTAAATCAGCCGCGCCAGATTTTAACTTACGCAGCGCATCAAGCGGTTTGCGCTCTGCTGCATCAATAACTGGCAAATCACCACGCTCATCAACACAAACACCATATGCATGACGTGATTTTTCGCGTGAGAAATGCAGATCAGCCGCCGCCATGATTGGCGCGAAAGCCTCTCTTAACCGTTTCTGCTTTGGTAAAATCACCGTCAAATCTTGCATAATACACCCCTTTATGCGTTTTGGGTTAGCCGTTCAATAATGCGTAAATAACCTTTATTATTCTCCTGTTGTAAGAAACGCGCGACACGGCCAATCGTTGTTGTACTTGCCCCTGTCTGCGCGCTAATCTCGCGATAAGAGAGCTGCCCCTCATAAAGCAAATTTGCAATCAACCAACGTTCACGCATAGCGTTAAGCTCCGCCGGCGTGCATAAATCCCCCATAAATGCAGCGCATTCATCTTCGCTTCCTAGGGACAATATTGCTTGATATAAATCGATCATTTACACACTAACCTCATAAATTTGTATTATCGTATTAACACAGTAACACAATAAAGTGCAAGGAAAATATGCATTAATAAAAGCAAATTTATAATTTAGGATAAAATAGAGCGCCTACAGACAGCCATCAGCACACTTCTTAAAGTCGATATAGAAGCGATAGAAATTCTTACCGTTCGGTGTCAGCATCATCTTGTTGTCGATTATGATTTTCTGTGCCGCATTAATTGTAACCGAAGCACCATTTGCGCCGAGTTTTTCAACTTTGAAGTCTTTAATGATATGCGGTTTACTGTTAATCCAGCTTTGCATAGCTTGCCAATCAACATCTTGGATTTCTAGTGTGACCTGTTTACGGTCCGATTGTTCCCACGTGCGGATAGCCGTCGGAGCGGAAAGATCCAGAACAACACGAAGTTTATCTGAATACTCCCCGATCCGAACTTTGCTAACGCGGACACCGGATGTGCCCTTGTAGGTAGGAATGGCTTGGATACCGGATGTATCCTTACCGGTCTTAGAGGCGGCTTGAACACCGGATGTGTCCTCGCCTTTAGTGATTAGAGCTGGCTGTTGCACCCCAGCAACAGATGTATCCTCATCATGGCAAATTTGGGTTATTCCGCCATCTAAGTTGGATACATCGCATGCCGCTTCCGCAGCCTGCTCTAAGGTTTGAAGGTCTATCCCAAACTGGAATAGTTCTTCGGAAGTCACCGAGACGGATCTCGGTGGGATGGAAACTTGTGTGATTTCGGGATCAACTTGAACGATATAATCCCCCGGACGGACATATTCGAAACTGTAATAGCCGTCAAAAGCTGCGCGCGTCTCGTCAAGCAGCTGATTATCTTGATCTAACAATTGAACTTTTATAGACGCAATACCGCCCTGATGATCGCTAACGATCCCTTCAACTATTCCCGTACGAATAACAGGGAAATCAAAATTGTTATATTGCCCAGCCCGCAGCACAGTCTTGAACTGTTCACTATTAGGCACAACATAAGGCTCAGGAACTGAGGATACATCAACGCTAAGTGCTTCATAGTCATTCTTAGAACTACCTATATATGAGAACCCGCCATCTTCATTTGACACATCGCTACTGCGGCGTCCTATTTTTACGTTGGCTCCCTGTATGGGCTCATCACCTTCACTAAAAATACCATCATAATCATTATCAAAGAAAATACGCCCTGATAGCGCCGTACGATTAGTAAGATTTTGGTTCGACATAATATATTTAGAATTCGCACCAAATGGGGCGAGAGAGAAACGTGAACGAAGCAACGCACGTGCCCCGCTCTCACTATCCCAGTCCACATCAACACTGGCATGCATATGCTCAAAATCGTAACCCACTTGCGCGCCAATCTTAGAACTTTCATTTTCGAAATTCCGATTAACATCAAATGCCGCCGTTAATCCATCGCGGTTTTTATACCTAAGCTCCGCAAAGACGTCTCTTAATGAATATTCAGGATATATGTCATACCTGCTAAGCGCACGTAGCTTCCAATTTCGGTCTATACTATATTGAAAATTCAAAGTGCCATATGTGTATTGATGCTCAACTTGGTTAAATGAAGACTTTGTGCTATTTGTAAACCTAAATTTCTTGAAAGATAGAGATTGTGAAGAATCAAAACGCGTACGTGACGTCTTGTCTTTATAACGTTCGTAATCCCAACCTAAACTTAACCCCAAACCACCGAATGGCGTTTGAAACGAACGGCTAGCTGACGCATTCGCGTTTAAAATATCTGCTCTATTGCCATAGCCGATATATTCACTTTCGAAATCATTAAGTAACGCCGCGCGGAAATTTAAATTTGTTCCTTTAAAATTACGTGCCATAGAAAAATCTATCGCACTACCACCCTCTAAGCTCCTATACGCCTCAACTGCACCTATCGCATCGAAAAGAGAGAATTTTAGCCCCAAAGACGCGTAACGCTGTGCACCTGAGTTCGTCGGCATATCCGTCAGCGTAGAAAACAATGTCGCAGTACGCGACAAACCATAATTTATATTAATGTTTTTCGCAAAACCGCGCGGCTGTTGACTGACTTCATCCTGACCAATTGACAACAAGTCACGATCTGCATCTAACAAGCCGACTTCATAGTTAAGCTGCCCTGGTTTAAGCCGATCCCGCGAGATATTATAGACATCTTCGCGCGTTTCAATTTGCCCTTGTGGCCCGTATAAAACAGTTTTAATAACTGTACGGTTATAATTAAGCTGTACATTTTCAAAACGATATTCACCAGTATCACTGGCAATTTGGAACCCCAAAAGTTCAGTATTACGATAAAGCTCAACCTCCCAACCTGGCTCAGTAACGCCCTCAACAACTAATGTATCAAATTCAACCGTTCTTTTCGTATCACGGTTTGTAAATAAAATTCCTCGCCCGCGAATAGACCCATCAACAAGACGTGAAGGACGCACCGTTACATCACCCGCCTGGAATAAATTCAAATCCGCAGGCAAATCACCATCATCATAAGCACGTTTAGTATAGGTAACGCGCACATTATCAAGCCCCTTGTCACCATCTGGTGCATTTACTAACTGTGCATTATAATTCACTTCACCATAGGCAAAGTCGTTACGCCCAGAGAAGTTAACATTTTCTCTATGCTGACTATCTTGTGCCTGATATTGCAATGTCGTATTCACATCAACAACGGGCAGGCTAAACATTTTCGGCTTGTTAGGTAATTTTAAGACGCCTTCATCATCATATTTCTGCGCATCTTTTTGTTGTTTTCGCAGAAGACGAGTCGTACGGCGTGCCTCACGTTTTTGTTGAATTTGATAGAGAAGTTTGTCTTTTGTATTGATATTTAAACGCGCTTGTAAATAGTCGAGTTCAAAATCTAGATTCCATAGCTTGTTCAGGAAATCTACTGTGGCAAAAACCTCTTTGACTCCATAACCAAGCTCATACACAAAGAGCTCATCCTCACTATAAGGATAAGTTCTGCCTTTAACCATATATGTACCCTGCGCCAGATCCACAGCAAAGGGGTTGGATTCCACAAATCGGAAACCATCAAACTTGCCTACATCAAAATCAGCATCCAAAGCGACACCAACAATGCGCGCAAGCTCAACCACCGGAAGAAAGCGTGTCTCACCTTTCTCAAGTCCGATAATCGCGTTGGACAACATCTTCCCTTCGTGCTTAACCCCCAAAATAAGGTCATACACTTCCTCTGAGCCGACATCATCAGCCCATGAAGAGGGTACAAAACACCCCAGAAAAACGGCGCACGCAAGCAACGCGCACAACGCCCGCTTTAAAAAATTGCCATTATGATTCATCGCTCAGAATAGAGCCTTAGAAAATTAGCAGAATAACCCACCACAATTGTAACAGAGGCCTGTAAATAAAAAAGAATATATCAAACTATTCCACAGGTTATCCCGAGAATATTCACAAAAAAAAAAAAATGCCGCAAAATTGCGGCATTCATAAAAAATTAACAAATCAAAGCTCTATCTGCTCACTGCACCCGTGGCCAATACCTTTCCCTGCAAGGGGTCGTCCATATGCCCAACAATCTCCACACGCATATTGCTGCAATTTTTTCCAGCCTTTGACGGGTTTACAGGTATACGCTCAGCGCGCGAACTTGCCTCAGCATATACCGCAAAAAGCTTAGACGCTGTATCAATACGCACATCACCACAATACGCATGCGCATACGCAATCACACTTCTGTTACCGGTCTTACCAACGCGCACCTCAACAAAATAAGGGATCTGCGCACGCCGCTTGGGCTCAGGATGCGGAACAAGACTTGCTGATAAAAGCTGAACACTCACATCATTTTTACCCTTACGCACATATACTGGAATAGCGCGCGAAACCAAAAGCTTCACACCAACAGCCGCATTACCATCCCCAGACAGCCCTACATCATCCTCAGCCGCAGGCAGCTGCTCTATCACAAAGTGACTTCTATACTCCCCATCTGGCAAGCTCGCGGGACGACGAACAAGCATAGATATACGCTGTGTCTGCCCCGGCTCCAAGGTCGTTCGACGCGGTGAAAAACGCACCAAATCATCCGCCGCCTTATACAAAGGAACATCAGGCGCGCCTTCGTTATCAACATTCACCACATCACCATTAGTCGTCATCGCCAAATGCCGCCAACCAAAACGGTACGCAACCTTATGCGGAGTGGAATTCTTAATATACAAATACTGCATATTAACACCATCCTCAAACACCAAACGTGGCGGCGAGATCTTCATAGCGTACGCAGTTTCACCCGCAAAACAAAGCGATAAAACAACCAACACAAGAGCCAATATAATCTTATTAAACCCTCCATCAAAACCTATACGCATATTCGTCATATTTTTTCCTTTAATTCACTTACGGAATAGCCGTAACTATTACTTGAAAACTTGTGCTATAAGAGCCAGAAGGCTCGCCCAAGCCAAAACGCAGACGCCCCCCGACGCGAAAAACATGGTTTGGGTTAATAGAGCTCGCATTAAATGTATAAGCATTTAGCTGTGAGCCGCCCGCCGTCTGAATCAGGTAATTATCCAAAGTCACCTGCCCCGCCCCAACTTGATTGTCCATCGTCACAGCTGGGGACGCAAACGTTACACGCACATCTGACGCAGCAGTCGCCAATGTCGTCCCGATTGTACAAATCGCCGGCATGGGTGACGCCATAACTTGACTATGACAGCCATTATTTGCCGTATTACTCGCGGCCGTACCCCGCACAGTGATCGTCCCATTACAAAGCGGTATTATACGCCCAAATGTAATATTACGCGTACAACTAATTGTTGGCGCCGCCATAGCCGCACGGGCAGGCATCGACAAAAAAGCGACGGCAGAAACCAAAACTGTAACTTTGCTTTTTCCATGAAACATCAAAACATTCCTAACTGCATAATACTAACTATAGAGCGCCACAAATCTAATGCAATCAATACACAAAAAAACCCACCATATTCTGGTGGGTTTTTATTAAATCTATTCAACAATAACTTAAGGAACGTCGTTAATATTAATTGTGAACGTACCTGTGTTATATGTACCAACGTTTGGCGTACCTGAGAACGCGATACGACCACCAACACGCACGTCAGTCGCACCACCACCTGCGAAACTTGCCGCCGCGCCAGTCGCACTTGCCGCAACCGCAACAGTTGCGCCCATACCTGGGCCGCCAAATGTCAATTGGTTCACAATAATATCACCCGCGTTGTACGAAATCGGTGCACTTAATGTGATTTCAACACTTGCCGCATCATCACCAGCTGCAATGTTGAACGAACCAGGCGAACCAGCGTTAATCACCGTCGCGTTTGTCGCCACTGAGGTAACACCCAGAGGTGACAATGTGTGGTTACCTGAAATAGCACCTGTTGTTGCAATCGCCAAGCGACCGAAATCTAGTGGCGTTGTTGTGTCCAACGCGATAGCTGTCACAACTTCTAGACTCACGTCAACAGACGCCGTGCCAGCGACAGCTGTGTTTGATACTGGTGGTACAAAACCACTCATTACTGCTAATGCGGAACCCGCAATAAGCGTCTTTTTCATGTCAAGTTTGTTAATATCCATATCTCACTCCTTGGTTTATGGTCTTTAGGGATATAATAAGGGACAATTAATTAAGAATTTGCCGGGGAAAATTGGCAACTTAGCTACAAGACTAGCATAAAATTTCTTTTTTAAAAAGCCCTATTATTCATTGCTGCTGTAATCAGGAATCCATCCATCAAATCAGCGCTAATATTTTATATTACTTATATTACTAATCAACTTTAACACGTTAAAGCTTAACTATTGGTTAACAGGGCAAAGCCCCTTTACTCGAATCAATCCTATAAGTAATGTATTTACTGTAACATAATTTGATTAATTAAAAAAGGACTGAAATTTATGTGTGCGCAACCAGCTCGCCCAAATTACAAAAGCAAAAATTATGAATTGCCCGTTGAAGAAGCGCTAGAACTCGCGCGCGGCCACCACATGATTGGTAATTTTACGCTAGCGGAGCGCACATATAAAGATATATTGAAAGCTGTTCCAGACAATGCGACCGTTCTTCACCTGCTCGGCGCATTATACTACCAGCTTAGCAATTATGATCTTGCCCTTGAATACATGGAAAAATCAATTGAGATCAGCCCCCAGGAAGTAAGCTATTTAAATAACTACGCCAATGTATTGGCCGTCTCACAACATTTTGCTGAAGCCATTATCCAGTTTGACAAAATACTATCGCTCACCCCCCAAAACATAGAGGCTTTAAATGGAAAATCCAACACATTATGGAGCATGAAAGACTTTGAAAACGCCGAAACTGTTGCACGTGAAAGCCTTAAAGCTGCTCCCAACAATTTAGAGGCACTGTTAGCTCTTGGCCTAAGCCTTGCAAGCCAGAAAAAGTTTGAAGAGGCAAATGAATCATTCCAAACAGCTATGGAGCATTACTCCCAAGATTCACGTGTGTTTAGCAACGCCGCAAATATGCTGCGTGAGATGCATAAATACGGCAAAGCAGAAGACGCCGCGAGAAAAGCCCTAGAAATTGATAAAAACAATATTGAAGCCCTTAACAATATGGGCTGTATCCTATCCGATACAGGGCGCTATGCTAATGCCGTAGAATTTTTTACAAAGGCAACAGATATTAGCCCTAAGTTCTACCAAGCGCATTTAAACAAAGCATTAGCCCTCCACAACAATGGTGAAAATGCCGCCGCCGCAGTTTCTGCGCGCTACGCTGTTGATTTTAAACCAGACTATACAGACGCATATAACGCTCTCAGCTCATCCCTGTGCCGCCTTGGCGAATATGACCAAGCGCAATTTGCCCTGCAAAAGGCTTTACAACTCAACCCAGATGATGCCGAATCATATATTAACCTTGCCAACCTTCTTTATGCTGCTGATAAATTTGATGACGGACATGCCGCTATAACTGAAGCATTACGCATCAACCCAAGCAACGCACGATCATATGGTCAGCTCGCTGAAATATACGAAAAACTCGATGAAGTTGACAACGCGATTGAGGCCATCGACAAGGCCATAGAACTTGAGCCTAAAAACCCAGCCTTTTGTGCGCGCAAGGGCATTATGTTGCATGTCACAAACGATGTCGAAGAAAGTTTAAAGCTGTTTGATAAGGCCATAGAAATCGCCCCAGACTTCTTGATGACATATATCGCAAAAGCCGAAGCTCTAATTGCCGTTAACCGTCTTGATGACGCATTAGAATGCATCCGCACCGTCCAAAAACTAGACAAGCACCTACCTGCGCTTTACTTCACGCTTACAAGCCTTAAGAAAATAGAATCTGAAGATGATGAAGATTTCAAAATCATGTTAGAGATTGCAGAGGACAGAACAGCACAAAAACTAGGCGTGAACCAAGTCTACAACCTATATTATGCGATAGCCAAAGCCTATGACTCTATGAAAAACTATGATAAGGCCTTTGAATATTATGATCGCGCAAGCAAAACACGCCGAGCATCATTGCCATTTGACAAAGAAAAGGCAGCACAATCTGTGACAAAGATCCAAAACATGTACAACTTTAAAGTTCTGAAGATGTATGAGGACAAAGGCTTAGACACAGATGTGCCCGTTTTTATTGTAGGGATGCCACGTTCTGGCACAACCTTGACCGAACAAATTTTATCTGCACACCCTGATGTCTATGGCGCGGGCGAACTGCCCGATCTTTTCCGCGCTTCACGCCTTCATGGGGGCGTAACTCCTGAGACAGCCAGAGATATAGGCGAAACTTACCTAGAGTTTGCCACAGAGCGCACAAAGGGCTTCAAAGCCAAGCGTATCACAGATAAAATGCCCGCTAACTTCATGAATATCGGCCTAATCGCCTGCACAATGCCTAACGCCAAAATTGTGCATTGTACACGCGACCCAATCGACACATGCCTATCAAACTACAAACAAAACTTTATGGTAGGACAGCAATGGTCATATGATTTAGAAGAAATGGCAGATGAGTATGAACGCTATCTAGAAATGATGGAGTTCTGGCATGAACTTTTACCTGGAAAAATTCTTGATTTCAATTATGAAGAAACCGTAGATAACCTTGAATCTCAGGCACGCAAGCTAATTGACCATGTCGGGCTTGAATGGAATGATGCGTGCCTAGAACCACACAAACAAAAACGCGCCGTCCTCACCGCATCGAAAATGCAAGTGACACAGCCTATTTACAAAAGCTCAGTTAAAAAGTGGAAACGTTACGAAAAACACCTGCAGCCTTTGGTGCGCAGACTTTGTCCAGAAGAAGCTTTGCCTATCGAAGAATAAAAAAGAAGAAGGCCTCATACGAGGCCTTTTTTATTTATCTCGATTAATGCGTTCCAAAATGCTCATATTCAGCTTAATCGCTTCGCTTAGCTTTTTCTGAAGTGTGATGAGTTCTTGCGTGCGGCGCGGGTTTTGCGACAGTAGCTCTTCTTGCCG
>CEPQ01043997.1_pt1 | contig 82245 bp, 88 predicted proteins | sample 530411 | NCBI WGS metagenome assembly CEPQ01 (sample SAMEA2620039, study PRJEB7988) | marine metagenome | isolation source: saline water (ENVO:00002010), including
CGTTCGCCCTTTCCGTGCAGATACGTCACTTTCGTGTAGTCACCCCTTCTGGGTATCCCAGGGTGCCCAGCGATCAGGGAATCCTCGCACGGCCATGGTACGGACGTCGAACCGCTCGGGCACAAAGTCCTTCAGTTCGGGGACACCTGATGCGACCGCCCCCGTCGGCCGCAGCGATTGAGCATGGAGGACAAGGCGGTCCTTCTCGACATGCGTCACCAGGTCGCGCCGGACACATTGCTCGTTGATCGGATCAAACCTGTTGTAGTCAGGGACCTCGTCTCCTGCGCCATTCGATGGCGCGAGAATTTCGTCGAACAGGCGGATGAGATCGATTGGCGCGAACTGCCGGACCGGAACGTTGATCGATTCCAGCGCCGAAATGATCCCGTCGCGCATCGTGACGAGGTCATCATTGGTGAGACTGGACCCTTGCCCGATGCCCACCGACATCACGACACGGAAATTGCGCACGAAAAATGGTCCATCGCTCGCGAGCGTTGACCAGGCACCGGCGAGCAGTTTGTCGAGGCGGTGGCGCGCAAGTGTCCGGAAGACGCCCGAAGCCGTGAATCGGGGCAGCGCCCAGGCCTGCAGCATCTCGGCTACCCTGGGACTTGAGAAGTTTGTCACGCTGAAGCGCGTTCCGGGCTGAAGAATATCGGAGAAGATCGTGCCGATGATCTCGCTGACCCGGTCATTCGCACCCACGAGCGGTGCAAGCTCGAGAATGAAGCCCTTCGAACGGACCTGGTGGAAGATGCGCTTCTCCTCGTCGAAGGAGCGATAGCCGAGAAAATGCGACAGCATCGGCACATCAGGCGCGCGGGCGCTGCGCTCCGGCTTGCGGCTGTCTCCCACAACGAGATCGACGAGCGAGCCCAACATCGCGCCTTACTCCACGACGCCGCTGAAAGCGGCAGGCTTGGGCCGGGCGCGGGATCCCTTGGCAGAAAGCCGCTGCGCAACCTCCGCCTGAATTTCGGCGATCGGATTCTTCGCGTCGGCCGTGGCGACCTCAGTCCCGGCCGCGCCCTTGCGAGGATCGGGCTTTGCGTCGCTCCCTTCCGGCAACGCCGCGAGCAAAGGCGGAGCGCTTTCTGCTGCGGCAAGAAGACCGCGACTGCGCGCAACCTTCGGACCCCGCTGAGCAATCTGTTCCATCGCGTCCCCGCGTCCGGGAAGCAGTGCTTCGGTGCTCACGACCCGGCGCGCATGCGTCGTGCCGCTGGCATCGGTGAAACCTGGGAAGACGACAGAGAGTTGATAGCGCGGGGCGCTGCGCGCCACAGGTGCTGCACTTGCCAGATGCGTGTCGTGGACAGGCGCATCGATCCCGTCATCCATCCGGTAGGGTCCGGCGGGATTGAGAAGGTCGGTCGAGCTGGTCTCTTCGATCCGGGCAAGCGCAGTATCGTCGATCACGGACGATGGGGCGCAGATTCCGTCGGGCGCATTGCAGCGGAAGTTCGCGCTGACATTAGTCCCAAGCGTCGAGCAACCCGACAGCAGGCCCCCGAGGACCGCAGCGACCATGGCAGCTTGCGAACGCAGATTCTTGTGCATCATGATGCCTTTCCTTCGATCCAGCTGAGCAGAAAGTCGCGCGGGCGGTAGCCGTGGAGAACCGCGCCATCTTCGCGGACGATGACCGGCGTCCCGCTGAAGCCGTGCTGCCTTGCGAAGGCCTCGTTGGCATCGAGCCCGCTGGTGTCACACGATCCTGCAGATGTGACCGCCCCGCCCTCGTACGCCTGGGTTACTGCCCGGCGCCGGTCGGGTGCGCAGATCACGGCCTCCGAGATTGGCCTTGTGCCGAGCACCGAGATCGGGCGCTCGATCACCTTGACATTGAGGGTCCCCAGCGTCTCGTGAAGCCGCTTGCAGTAGCCGCAGCGAAAGTCGCTGAAGACCGTTATGGTCCTGGTTCCACGGCCCATCACGATGCTGCCGTTCTTCGGCAAGGTCGCAAGGGCTGCCGGATCAATCCGGGCATCGGCTGCTGCTGACGGCGAACCAGTAGCGCCTGCCTGCGGCTTGGCCTCGGGCTCATCGCTTGCACCGGCACCGCCGACAAGCATGTCAGGGTTCATCTGGAGGAGACGGGCAGCCGTGAGGTCCTGTTTGGTCTCCATGTCGTAGACGCGCCCGATAATCAGGTAGCGTGCGCTATGGTCGATGTAGAACAGGTTCTGGCGGGCCTGAATCTCGCAGACGCCGTCGATGGACTTGCAGTCGATCGCTGTGATCTCGGTCTTTGGCAGGCGCTTGGTCAGCGCTGCCTGGATCGAAGCGGGGTCACTCGCGGCCGAGGCATGAGCAACGGCCGCGATAGCGGCTAGGCCACTGGCTGCCAGACCTCCGGCTGCCGCGATCTGCCATGTCTTCCATTTACGCTCCATGGTGGTCCCCTCAGTTTCTGATGAAGGTGCCGTCGAGGAAGACCACCTCGACCGCCGCCCCGGTGGGCATCTCGACAACCGGCTGATACTGCTCGGCGCGCTCGATGAGATATTCCGAGACCGTGGTGCCGGCCTGCTGTCCGCCGCCGCCCAGGGCACGCAGCCCGATTTCGCCAGCGCCGGGGGTCCGTCGGCCCTCGCCCGCGATGATCGGCTGATTGAACCCTTCACTGAGCGCGTTACCGACGCCGCTCACGAGACCTGCCAGAAAAGCCTGGGTGGTCAGCGAGCCCTCGCGGCTAACCACGCGGCCGCGCACGCCCACTTTGCCGCCGAACGCGATGAACCCCTTGACCTCCGATACCGCAAAGCGGCCGCCCGGCTGCGCGCAGGTCATGCGCTGGAGCTTCACATAGACCTTCTCCGAGGAGAGGTCCCCGTAGGCTGCGCCGTTGACCATGCACCCCTGCACCCGGGTCGCGAGGAGCTTTCCATCACCGTAGACCGAGCGCGCTGGCCCGGTGATCCGGAGCAGGACGGGGAGCGGATCGCTCTGGCTGCGCGTATTGGTCGTGGCATCGACGCCGACCACCACCGTTGCCTTGGCAATCGAATTCGGGGGCAGATAGTTGGGCGAGTCCGTATAGACGGCGGGCGACTTTGTCGGGTCGATACGCGATGCCGTCCCGCTTGCTGACGTGAACGAGACCATCTGGACGTCGCTACCGCGGCGCACGGGCGGGGCCTCTGCCGCTCCGGCCTCTGGTGACGCCGGCACGCCCATCTCGCGGGCCGCCGCGACAGGTCCTGGCGCCGTCGGCCGCGCGTTGCCCCTCTGGACTTGCTGGCGCAGTTGCTCGTTCTCGCGCTCGTAGGCTTCCAGGACACGCTGGCCATCGCGCGCCATGGCCGCATTTTCGCCGCGCAGCGCCTCGATCTCGGATTGCATCTGGGCGAACTGCGCGCCCTGCGCCTCAAGGCCCTTGAGACGCACGTCGGTCGAGTTCATCTCGCCCTCGTACATCGCGACCCATTCCTGATCGACGCGCTGCCGGTTCAGAAGTGCATCGGTCGAGACAGTTGTCTTGGCCCCCTTCTCCGTCGCCTCTTCGATGGTCTCCTCGGTATCGAGAACATACATGGCCCCAGCCACCGCGATCACGCCGGCAAGACCGAACATCAGCATCTTCTGCCGCTTCTGGACCAGTGAGTTCTCTGCAATGGCACCACTCGCATCGAGGGTGTCATGTTCCTCAGCCTCGCTGGCATCGAGGTCCTTGGGTTTGCGCTTGAGGAAATCCATCTGACTTACCCTCCTGACGGTACGACGACGTAAGCGGCGGTGGCCTGGCCGCTGGCGAGGTTGGGATTGGAAATGCTGACCGCGATGGCGCCGTCTCCGGCGATGATCTCTTCCTTGAGCGTCATCGGCTCGGAGCCTTTGTTCTCGATGCGCAGGACTTTCCCGGTCATGGTCGGGCTGCGATATTCGCTGACCAGCTGGACCTTCAGATCGCCGACATTGACCGGGGCACGGGCAGCATCGCTGATCTCGAAACCCGCAACGCGGCGCTGCTCGAACATGGCCCGGACGAGCGAGACCGCACGGTCATCGAGCGTTGCAGAGGCCTCGATCGACTGCGGCGCACCCTGTGGGTTTTCGAGATCCGCATTGGCGACGAAGACCTGCAGCGCCGCTTCACCCGATACCTCGCAGTCGAACTTGTAGACGAAGCCACGGCGCGTCGTCCCGAAGAACGAAATCTTGCGCTTGGAATAGCCGTCCGGAACGGAAAGATAGATGTCGCCGCGGGTCGGCTCGTGCACGATCGAGAAGTCTTCCTGCGGAACACCCGTCTGGACACGCGAGACCGAGACGAACTGGTCATCCTTCAGCGAAATGCGGGTAAGGTCCGACTTCGACGCCTGGCAGCGCACCTCGCCATTGTCGGCTGCCAGAATATGCTCGTCGGCGAGAGCCGGAACGGCGGTCAGAGCGAGCGCGCTGCCGACCAGTACGACCCCGCACAGGCGCAAGAGATGGCAGTCGATGCGGGAGGCAAGGACGCTGCCGGTCGCAATCAGCAACGAAGGCACAATCGGGTTCATTGTTCCTGCTCCTTCTTGACGAGCACGCCAAAGCCCTTGAGGCGGAGCGAGACGCCGGTGTGCTGCCAATGGAATTCGAAGATCTTGTGCTCTCGGCGGACGTCGCGCGATCCGACGATCGTGTGCAGCACGCCGCCGACCTGACTGGTCAGGTTCTCGGGGTCCGTGCGGATCCAGTCGATCGTGATGAACTGGGTGACCTGCGAGTCCTGTTGCTCATCGATGATCTTGAGAAGGTTGGCCTTGAGCGGACCGCGCGCCTCGGGCGCGGCAATCGCAATGAGCCCGTCGAGCCAGTACTGCAGGTTCTCAGGTGACCGATTGAGCGCGAGCTGTGCCGTGTCGCGGGTCACCGCCTCGAGATATTCGGGGCTGACCGCCGCTGAGCTCAGCACCATTTCGCTGGGGAGGATCGGCTGAAGGACAACCTCCCGGTCCCGCGTCGTTGCCGCGACGAACATCACCAGCACCAGGGCGCCCAGAATGATGCAGGCCAGAGCCAGAATGTTGCGCTGCTTGAGGGTCCGCTGCGACGCCTCGTGTGCGAATGAAAGTTCCATGTCAGCCCGCCATCACACGCAAGTGGGAAGGCGGAGCGACCTTCAGGCCGAAGAATTCACCCGGCAAATGCCAATAGGCAAAATGCAGGACCCAATACATCGAGCGCCCAGCTTTGAGTTTGCGGTACCCAAGCCATGCAGCAACGGCCAGAAGCAGGCCTATGACAACATGCTGCGCCAGAATTCCCCAGGTGAACGGGATCACCAGCACGAGGAATTCATCAAGCGACCAGAACCCGATAAGTTCGGGATCGTCGAGATGCTTTGGGATGGAATACTTGTCCAAAGATCGTCTCCGCCAGAAAGGTTTGCTGCCATTCCCATGCGGGTGATGGAGCAGCGCCCCCGTTCGCGATGACCTGTGCTCTCGCTCAGATCGTCGCTGTGACCGTGGAAGTGACGATCGGCACGCCGGTGCCAGCGCCCACGCCGACGCCGACGGGGATCGCGACCTGGCCGAGCGAGAAACGCCCGCTGGCCATGGCAACGATGCCGCCCGCAAGCGAAAGCACCGTGATGATCCGTCCGCCCGACCCCTGAAGGAAGCCGGTGAACCGCGTGAGCGCCGTATTGAACGTGGCATCCGTGCCGGCCATGGCAGCTTCGATACCGAAGACGCTCATGGCGGCGGCGACAGCAAGGGCGACGGCGAACGTCCCCCCTGCCTGCTTGAGATCGTGGACCTTCATTGTCTTCCCCTTCTGGTTGACCAAATGACGCGGTGCGTCGTCACCAAAGGGGCCGCAGCCGAAAGGTTTTCTCAATCACTGTTGTGTAGAGCGAAGTCGGAGAAGTCGGCGAATCACTGTTTTTGATGCCAGGTGGTCCGATTTTTGATACCGGGTGGCTCGATTTTTAGGACCACGTGGTCATGGATTCAGGACCACGTGGTATCACCAGCACGCCACCCTGGTCCTGAATTTATGACCACGTGGGTCTGTTTTTCATACCACCGGTCCGAATCGTTGCAGCCGCTCGGGGAGGCGATAAGGAACCGACGCCAAGGGGCCCCGATCAGCAGCGAACAATGGCGGGAGGAAGCGCAATGGCCAGCGGAAAAGAGGTCGTCCACGAACTGCTGGTGAGTCGGGATGCTTTTGTGATCATTGCGGACGCCATCAAATGGCTGACAATAGAACGGTCGAAGTTTCAGCGCCTTAGAGATGTGATCACAGATGTGATCCGCGCTCCAGATCTTTCCAACGAGGAGTTGCTCGCCGCATTCAACCGGCACCGGCCCTGCGATGGGCGGGTAAGGATCTATCTCAGATTGAGCGGCGCTCTGAATGCTGAATTTGACACCCTCAAAGCCCGCCTTGGAGAGGTCACAGGCGACCAGTGCGGCGTGCGCGAGACGGTGATCTTCTGCGCCCTCGCCATCAGTCTGCGCCAAATTTCTCTTGCCAAAGCCGCATTTTAGAATTCACATCATGCAGTTGCATAGGGAGAATTGACGGAGGCAAGGATGGGTCAGGGGGCGAACCCAAACGAGCGCAAGAGCTGTCACAAGCTGCAAGCCGAGTACGCCGATTTGATCAGGTACCAGATGAACCGGCAGGGCGTCAGTCTCCGTAAGCTTGTCGATGAGGGGATCATCAAGAGCAGCCACCGCAGCGGTCTGTTCGAGCGCATCGCCGATGGCAGTGTGTCGACAGCCGAGTTTAACCGGATCAACGAAAGGCTTGGCATCGATCCCGTCAGAGCAGCGATCGCAGTCCACTGCTTTGTCAGCCCAGAGTCCTATGAAGACCCCTGCTGCGAAACCTCTGCCCAACTTGCCATTGCCCTGGCGCTCCAGCTCAGCGAAGAGATGGCCGCGTGCGATGGGACTTTTGAGCCGATCCGCGAAGCCCTTTGCCACGGCATCGCGCAGCGCACCTCGAGCGCTATAGCCAGGCACCATACAGCGCTGGAAGCACGGCGGCACGACCCTGCGCTGTTTGACCGCTCATTCGGCTGAGCAAGCGAACTGCAGCATCAGCCAAGCGCCCACGCTTAGCAGAAGCGTCGCAGATCCATTGGGGATATGGTCAAATAACTTGGAGTATGTTCGCCGCCAAGCTCGCGTTGCGGAGCAATCGGCTCGAGGATCAGGGACCAGTCTGCCGGTGAAGCAAGAAGCGCTCATTGCCTGGACATCGCTCTATATTGCGGTCGGCATCATGGCGCTGATCTGCGCCGCACTTTCGACAATCGTGACCCTGAATGACTGGCGAACTGGCCGATGGGCTCCCGCCCGCACAAGCACGCTCGACAAGGCATTGTTGCTCCCGAAGCTCTGGCTGCGCTGGCAGGCCAACTATCTCACCGGCACACCGGTGATCCTTGCTGTCTGCCTCTACTATGCCTCCAGTATTGGTTTTTCAGTTTTCTGGGACATCTGACCGTCCAGCGAACGCGAGAAGCCTTACCGACCTGAAGGGGTTGTCAGCTCCTCGCCTAGCAAGTGAGACTGGCGCGGCAGAGCTTCCGCTGAGCGATGCAAGTATGGTGCGGACATAGCTGCGCGTTTCAGCAAAGGGCGGAATTCCGCCATGCTTGTCGACGTTGCCCGGACCGGCATTGTACGCAGCCAAAGCAAGATGCCACGAGCCAAAGCGATTGAGCTGCTCACGCAGGTACCGCGCTCCCCCGCGGAGGTTTTCAACAGGGTCCCAAGGATCTGAAACGCCAAGATAGTTTGCGGTCCCCGGCATCAGCTGCGCCATGCCCATGGCCCCGGCAGGACTGCGCGCAAAGGGCTGGTAGCGGCTTTCATGAGCAACGAGCGCGTCAAACAGCCGCACAGGAACGCCGGCTTCGCAAGCGGCTGCAGCGACGTGGCGGAAATAGAGACGGCGTCGCGATTGTGCCACCTCGGACAGGTCATAGCGCGGGAAGTATCCTCCAGAGAGGCAATCGGGATCTGACCCGAGTCTTGATGCATTCACCAGCGTGGGAATGACGGCAGAGTTTCCGCGTCTCATCCAGGACGGGATGTAGAACAATGGGGGCGTGGGACTGACAGGGGTGATCGCCTCTTCCGCAAAGGCAGTCCCTTCACCCCCGGGAACGGGCTGCTTGGCCTCCGGCTGCCCGGTCGGGGGTTTGACAGGCACTCCGGGCACCAGGACCGAGAATTCTGGGGGTGTGCTGCTCGAGAAGTCTTCAAGCTTGGCCTCTTGGCCTGCCGCTTGGCTGCTGAGCGCGATGAGCGCTGCGATGAGGTAGAATTTCATAACCACACCTTTCGGCATGGCTTGAGTACCGCCGAATAAGGTTATCGAGAAGGCTCAGCTGGCGCAAGCGTCGTATGGATTTGGCGAGGTAAGCACCGCACCAGCAGCTGCCGCCCCAGACCCGGCGGTCGTTCCTCGCCACACATCAAAGTGACCGCTTTTGTCGAAATCTGCCACTCAGCTCGATCGAGCGGACCGAAAGCTGCGACCACATCGCATATTCTGGTCGAACGAACGTGGACCGAAACTGTGATCGGCCGTTGGAACTGCATCGGCACCGGAGTTCATCACTGCAAGAGTAGACGCAGCCGAGTGGTGCTATAGGGTACGCTTACCTGCAGGATGCAGTCAGTTATCTGGCTTCGGCCAGCACAGAGTTTAGGGTCGAGACTCAATCACAGCCAGAATGCCACAGCGGCAGCGAGGCTTACGGCTGAGAGGAAGTTTCTGGCGAGCTTGTCGTATCGGGTAGCGATGCGGCGGAAGTCCTTGAGGCGGCAGAACATGGCCTCGACCCGCCAGCGGTCCTTGTAGCGCCGTTCGTCATACTGGATCGGACGCTTGCGGTTGCGCCTTCCGGGGATGACGGGGATGGTGCCCTGTTCACGCAAGGCAGCCCTGATGCGATTGGCGTCGTAGCCACGGTCGGCGATCACCCGTTTCATGCCGATAGTTTCACCGATCAGCAGGTCCGCGCCCTTCACGTCAGATGTGTTGCCCGGCGTCAGGATGAGGCGGAGTGGTCGCCCGAGGACATCGACAAGGGCGTGGATCTTCGTCGTCCGGCCGCCACGCGAGATGCCAATGGCATTGGCCCGCGCCCCCCTTTTGCGCCACCGGCGCTGCGGTGGGCCTTGATGTAGCTGCTGTCGATCTGACCGGTCTCCGCGATCCAGCCTTCCTCGGTCAGCGCCGCCAGGATGCGGGTCCAGATGCCCCGGCGGCTCCACCTGTTCCAGCGGTTGTAGACGGTCGTCGATGGGCCATATTCGGTGGGGCAATCGGCCCAACGGCCACCGCACCTGAGCATGTGCACGATGCCCGAGATAACGCGCCGGTCATCAACTCGTCGCGCTCCGGGCTGGTTCTGCGGCAGGTGAGGCTCGATCGCAGCCCACGCCTCATCCGACAGCCAGAACAACGAACGCGACATATCCAAAGCCTCCTATCTCAGCGGAGACTCCTGAATCAATGTGCGCATCAAATTTCAAGAGGCTGATTGGGTTTGGACCCTAGCGAGAGTAGCTGAATTTGCTGGGTTGGTGCCATTCGCGTCCACAGCCCCTAACTTCAGCTTTGTGCCCAAATTTTGCTCATCTAGTTTGTAGGTGAATGATCGAGGAAGCTGTCGATCGCTCAGGCGTCAACCTAACATCCTTGGCTAGCTGGGGGACCTTAATTCCGCATGACTCAAAGCCCTCTGATTTTTTGCATTCCGGGGTGCTAGTCTGAGACTTGCTGGGGTCACAACCGGCGAAAGGCCATTTGATATCGCTAAGAAGCTTGCGTTGCTCGAAGCGGCGTTAAGCTTTGCGTGTGGCTGTGTAACTATGTCTTTGATCACGTCGAACACGGCAGTATGGACCAATCCGTGACAAAGCGCCTCTTTCTCTATCTCGCGGCATTTCTTGCCGCGCTGCTACCCGTAGGGGCGACCTATGCAGCGAGCAGTTGCTCGCCGATGGCCGCGATGAACGACGACCACGGCGACTGCGGCGATTGCAAGGATGACATGAGCCAACAGTGTCAGAGCTATTGCATCGCCTTGTGCCAGACGCTCCCAGCAAGCCGCGTTTCGTCTCTTGAGGCACGCGACCCAGGCTCGCTCACTTTTTTACCACTTCTCGCCAAGTTTCCTCCTCTGCCTGTCGGAGGGCCGGAACCGCCGCCTCCGCGAATGCTCCGCTGATCCATTCAATTCACATCAACGGAGTTATTATTATGAAAAAGTACATTCTCACTGCAGTGGCGCTCATTGGTTCCAGTTCGGCCGCATTTGCCACCGCGCCGGATCAGGTCACTGCCTTAGCCATGTCCTGCTGCGACCTCGTGCTCGCATGCTGTGATGCGGCCATAGACTGCTGCCCGTAAGGGATTGATCAGTGCATGAGGGCGGGCGCCCGCCTTTTTATGGGCTTCAATAGACTGTCCGGCGACCGAGGGTCTTGCAGCTGGCTACCATCAGGCTGTTCGTCCCGGTCCCATCAGAATCAATCCCGCTCCGACGAGGCAAATTGCAGCGCCAATGATATCCCAGCGGTCGGGTCGCGCGCCTTCAACACTCCAAAGCCAGATGAGAGACGCTGCGATGTAAACACCGCCATAGGCTGCGAAGGCTCGGCCCGCAGCGGACGTATCGACCAGCGTCAGCAGCCAGGCAAATATGGCGAGCGACACCATGCCCGGCGCAACCCACCAGGCAGATTTGTCGAGCCGCAACCATGCCCAGAACGAGAAGCAACCGGCGATCTCCGCCAGCGCGGCGAGCGCATAGATGAGTCCGGTTTGCAGGGTTGGCATGGTTAGTGCTCGATCCGTGGCGATAGTGGGGCTGGGCAGACCATTGCCGGGTGTCGCAGCATCGTCAACGCGGTCTGGTGGATCCATGCACGCGAGGCCGAAGCGTTGGCGCCAAAGCAGCGATCTTCGATCACGTTGCGGTCAGCGTGCGCGGGGCGAGGGTCTCGATGATCTTGCAGTCGGCAACGGTCCCGTGACGGCAGGATCCGATGACCCGGTCCAGTTCGCCGCGCAGTGCGCTCAGATCGGCGATCTTGCGGTCGATTTCGGTGAGGTGGACGCGCGCGATTCCGTCAACGGCATCGCAGGATTGGGCCTTGTCATCCGACAGCGTGAGCAGTTCGCGCACGGCTTCGAGCGTGAAACCGAGATCGCGGGCGCGGCGGATGAACGACAGGCGCGCCAGATGATCATTGCCATAGGCACGGTAATTGGCACTTGTCCGGGCGGGTGGCGGCAACAGCCCGATCTTTTCATAATAGCGCACCGTCTCAACCTTCGTCGCCGTGGCGCTCGCGAGTTCGCCAATTTTCACTGCCACTCCTTCGGGCTTGACCCTGTAGTTGCTACAGGGTGTAGATAGAATGCCGACTCGCGGATTGTCGAGAAGGCAAAAAGATGGCTGATGATTGCTGCAAGGCCGCGTGCGGAACGACGGCAACTCTGAACGACCCGCGCTGGCGCAGGGCCTTGTGGATCGCGCTCGGCGTGAACGCCGGCATGTTCGCGGTGGAAATGGCGGCAGGGGCCGCTGCGGACAGCCGCGCGTTGCAGGCGGACGCACTCGATTTTCTGGGCGATGCCACCAATTATGCGATCAGCCTGCTGGTCGCCGGGATGGCGCTGGCATGGCGCGCGCGGGCGGCGCTGGCCAAGGGGCTCGCCCTCATCGGTCTGGGTGGTTGGGTCATGATCACAGCCGTTCTGGCGGCGCTCGGCGGAGCTGCACCCGAGCCTGAACTGATGGGAGTCATCGGCGCGCTCGCGCTGGCGGCCAACACCGGTGTCGCCATCATGCTCTACCGTTTTCGCACTGGAGACGCGAACATGCGCTCGGTCTGGATATGCTCGCGCAATGACGCGATCGGCAATATCGCCGTCATGGCAGCCGCACTTGGCGTGTTCGGCACCGGGACAGCCTGGCCCGACCTCATTGTTGCAGCGATTCTGGCGCTGCTCGGGATCAGCGGCGGCATTCAGATTGTCCAGCAGGCACGGCGTGAATTGCGGAGCGTTGCGGCATGAAGGTTTCCCGTTCGACACATATCGCGCTCAAGCCGGAAACAGTCTGGGCCGAGGTGCAGACGGCGCGCCTGCTGCAGCATATCGCCTGGCCGCTGGTGCGCTTCATCCCGGTCGATGACGCGGCGTTCGACGGGTTTCGGCCTGGCGAGCGCTATGAGGTCAAGCTCCGCCTCCTTGGCATTATTCCGTTCGGGACACAGTGGATCGTGACGTCCCAGCACGAAGCTGCCGGCACCGAATGGCCGAAGCGTCTGCGCGATGACGGCTATAGTCACCTGATCACAAGGTGGGACCATTGGATTACGGTTGCTCCGGATCGGAGCGGGGGGACACATTACACCGACGAGGTTGAGGTGTCCGCCGGCTTGTTGACCCCGCTTATCTGGGCATTCGCGCAGATCTTTTATTGGCACCGGCAGGGACGCTGGCGGGAGCTGGCTAAAAGCCTAAGCGCGCGGCGGGTAATTGCGGCCGAAATGGCGGCATATCGGTCAGCTGAAGCTTTAGGAAATCATGGCCTTGCCTGGCGCCATCTTGAACGGGTGCACATTATTGCACAGCCCTTTTGGGGCCTCCATCTCGCCATTCACGGCGCAATGTTCAGTCTCGCCATCCGGCAGCGCGATTGGAGCGAAGCACTTGGCCAGATCTTCCGACTGCTTCTGGCACCCATCGGCGCGCTGACGGGAAGGTTGCCGATCGGAAATACCGGGCTGTCGACTGTGAGCGCCTTTCAGCCAATGCCAATTCCGCCTGATCTTTTGGAGCTCTTGCAAGACGGGGTAGGCGAATGACCTTAAGCGTTTACGGTTGCTGTTTCCGGTCGGAACGAGTAGGTCATTAGGGTGCGATCTATGTTCCTTCTGTTAGGGCTGGCTATCGGTCTTGCCTTTTTCGGCGTTGAATCGCCGGCTGCAGCGCATGGTGCGAGCGGGTACGACAGCGTCATGATGCTGGATGCTCACGCTGATCATGCAAACAGGGACGGGCACCGGAATAGTTCCAGCGATGACGGTGGCCCATGTCATGGGCTGGTTCATCATCATTGCAGCATCGGACTTGCCAGCGAAGGGGCAAGTGATTTTGGTCTGCCACTGGGCGGCGATACCTCGCATTCAGCCTTGAGTACCGCCGTTCTGAGTTCGTTTGCTCAAGCGCCTCCCCTTCAACCGCCGTCAGCCTGAACCCAGTCGCTCAGTGCACTCGGGCCATTGCGCCCGTGTGCCATTTGCACCTGTGTTCAGGAGTTTTCCATGCAATTGCTTTTGTGCGTCCCCACCCGGGCCGCGATGCTGGTCGCTGCCTCCCCAGCGCTGGCTGCCTCCCCCTTTATCAGCGGTAGCGAAATCGAGCACCCACTTGCCGATACTATACGGCTAATCACAACCCGGACTGTTGCGGCTAACTCCGTGTCTCTCCCTCTGCGCAGGGCATATCCCACTCCAAAGACAAGACGCGCCGGCAAAGGTCAATCGTCCGACTTGCCGATTGGTCACCCATGCAGGCCGGTCTTTATGACGGAGCGCCATCTCGATGCATAAGATTTTTGTGACTTTCTTAATCGCCGCCTCATGCGCTTCGATCGCCCATGCACAGGTCGGATCGATCGCACCCTTTTCGCAAGATTCGCCAGTTTACACGCTTGAACAGGCAGTCAGTTCAGCTGGCGGATCCGCACCCGCCACGGAAGCAGCCAGTGCTGCGGTCGAGGCAGCGCGCGCGGGTCGCACCGTTGCGGGCTTGCGGCCGAACCCGGTCGTTCAAGGCCAGGTTGAGAACGTCGTCGGGTCAGGTCCGTATCGGGGCGTCCGCAGCGCGGAAACCACGGTCGGTTTTGCAATCCCGATCGAGCTAGGCGGCAAGCGCGGCGCCCGCGTCGCGGTCGCCAATGCGCAATTGTCCCGGGCCGAGATCCAGGCCGCGATCATCGCGGCGGATGTCCGGCTTCAGGTGACGCAGCTCTATGTCGAAGCCGTCGCAGCCGACCGGCGGGTGGCGACGGCGCGGGATCAGGCCCGGATCGCCAGCGACGCGCTTCAGGCTGCACGCATTCGGGTGCAGGCGGGCCGCGCCTCCCCTTTGGAGGAGCAGCGAGCGGAGGTTGCCCGTATCAACGCTGAGGCGAATGTGGAGCAACAGCTTCGCTTGGCCAAAGCGGCTCATACAAACCTGGAGCGGCGGATCGGCGGACCGATAACCGGTGTTCTTGACGGGACAGCACTCGACCGCTTCGCCAATGCAAACGTTTATGGTCCGGTAGCGACAGTGGACACTTCCAGTACTCTGGCAATGGCGGCCGCGAACGCTGATGTTTCTATTGCAGAAGCTGGGGTACGTCTTGCACGCGCCAATCGGGTTCCTGATCTGAATGTCGGTCCTGCTATTCGCCGCTTGGAAGAGACCAACGACTTGGCGGCGGTGTTGACCGTGTCGATTCCGATCCCGGTGTTCAATAATGGTCGCGCGGCGATTACGCAGGCGACCGCGCAGCAGTCTCAGGCAGATGCTCAGCGCCGGGTGGCTGCGCTCGACATAGAGCAGGCAATCACCGACGCGCAGGCCCAAGCGGCAAATGCGGAAACAGCGGCTCGCACAGCCTCCGGCCCTGCCTTGGCGGCTGCCGAGGAGGCCGCCCGCATTGCCCGGATCGGTTATCGGGAGGGTAAGTTCGGGCAACTTGAGTTGCTTGATGCAGAACGTACCCTCGCCGAGACGCGTAACGCTGCGATCAATGCGCTCGCAAACTATCAGAATGCCCGTGCGCGGTTGGAGCGGCTCACCACTCCTGCGCCCGATGGAGGAAACAAGTGATGAAGAGTCTTTATCTCGCTGGCGCAGCGTCGCTCGCGCTCCTGCTGGCTGCATGTGGCGGCGAAAATTCAGGTAATGAGGAAGGCGCCGCCGCCAATGAAAGGGCCGCGAACGGGGAAAATGGCGGTACTGAATCGGGCCATGCCGATGAAGGCGTCGTCACGCTAGATGCCGATCAGATCGCTGCCGCCGGCGTGCAGATCGGACGACCGATCATCGGCGGAGCCGGGACGATCGAACTGCCTGCGATAATCGAGGGCGACCCACAGGGAACGCAGGTCGTCTCGGCCGCAATTGCGGGACGCGTGGTCGCGCTCACCCGTAACCTCGGCCAATCGGTCGGACGCGGCCAGACCATTGCGGTCATCGAAAGCCGCGAGGCGGCGCAGATCAAGGGCGAGGTCGAGGCGGCGCGGGCGCGGCTTCAGCTCGCTAATTCGAACCTCGCGCGCGAACAGCGGCTGTTCGCGCAGAGAGTCTCCCCTGAACAGGATCTGATCGCCGCCCGCACAGCGGCGACGGAGGCGCGGATCGCCCTGACGCAGGCGCAGAGCATGGTTTCGGCGGCGGGTGTCGGCGGCGGCGGGCTCAACCGGCTCGGCATTGCCGCGCCGATCTCGGGCCAGATCATTGCGCGCCCCGTGACGCTGGGACAAACGGTCGCGGCGGATGCCGAACTCTATCGCATCGCCAACCTGAGCCAGGTGTCGATCGCGCTTAATCTCAAGCCCGAGGATGCGGGCCGGGTGCGTCCCGGCAATACGGTGCTGGTGAAGGCGGCAGGCCGTCAGGCGACCGCCCGCGTGACCTTCGTGTCGCCGGCGCTTGATCCGCAGACGCGGCTCGTGCCTGCGCTCGCCACCCTCGACAATCGCGGTGGCGAATGGCGGGTCGGCGAGCCTGTGACGGCAGCCGTGCAGCTCACGGGCAGCGGCGGGAGCGGGGCGGTCCGCGTGCCGAGGACAGCGGTCCAGAGTTTGGAGGGTAAGCCGGTCGTGTTCGTCCGCACGCCCACCGGTTTCAAGGCGACCCAGGTTCAGCTCGGCGATGCGTCTGGAGATACGGTGATCGTCCAGTCGGGCCTGACCGGCAACGAACAGATCGCCACCACCGGAAGCTTCACGCTCAAGGCCGAGATCGGCAAGGGCGAAGCGAGCCACGAGGATTAAGCCATGATCGCCCGCATCGTCACATGGGCGGTCGAGAAGCGCTGGCTGGTCCTGCTCCTCACCGTCATCGTCACCGCCATCGGCGCCTATTCCCTATACCGGCTACCGATCGACGCGGTGCCGGACATCACCAACAATCAGGTCCAGATCAACGTCCGTGCGCCCGCACTCTCGCCTGAGCTTGTCGAGAAGCAGGTATCTTTCCCGATTGAAACCGCGCTCGCCGGCACTCCCGGCCTTGAATATACGCGCTCGCTGAGCCGCAACGGATTCGCGCAGATTACTGCCGTCTTTTCGGACGCGACGGACATCTACTTTGCCCGCCAGCAGGTGGGTGAGCGTTTGCAGGGCGTGCAGGAGAACCTCCCTGATGGCGTAAACCCTGAAATGGGTCCGATAGCGACAGGCCTGGGCGAGGTGTACATGTACACCGTTCGGCTCGAGCATCGTGAGGACGACAAGCACAAGCCCGGTGAACCGGGCCAGCAGCCTGACGGCAGCTATATCACGCCCGAGGGTGAACGACTGACGACCGAAGTCGACAAAGCGACCTATTTGCGCACAGCGCAGGACTGGATAGTGACGCCGCTTCTGAAAACCACGCCAGGCCTAGCAGGAGTTGACTCAATTGGCGGCTACGCCAAACAGTTTCTCGTCGTGCCCGACGTTCAGAAGCTTGCTTCGCTCAACATTACCCTCACAGATCTGGGTACTGCGCTGGAACGCAACAACACCAGCGTCGGGGGTGGCTTCGTCAATCGCAATGGTGAGGGTCTGGCTGTCCGCTCGGACGCGCTTGTTCGCAATGCGAGCGAGTTGGCCAGGACAGTGATCGCGACGCGTAATGGCGTGCCGATCACTGTCGAACAGGTTGCGACTGTGAAGACGGGTCAGGCGATCCGCATGGGTTCGGCGTCGGAGAACGGCACGGAAGTCGTCGTCGGCACGGCGATCATGCGGATTGGCGAGAACAGCCGCATCGTTTCGACTGCGGTCTCGGAAAAACTTAAGACGATAAACGCTTCGCTGCCCCCTGACGTCGTCATTCAGCCAGTGCTCAACCGCACGGAGCTGGTAAATTCGACGATCAAGACCGTCGCCAAGAATCTTTCGGAAGGCGCTCTCTTGGTTATCGTCGTCCTCTTCCTGTTGCTGGGCAACTTCCGTGCAGCACTGATTGCGGCGTTGGTTATCCCAATTACCATGATGCTGACCGGTTTCGGGATGCTGCGCGCAGGCGTCTCGGCCAATCTGATGAGCCTTGGCGCCCTGGACTTTGGCCTGATCGTTGATGGCGCTGTCATCATCGTTGAAAACGCGTTGCGGCGGCTTGCCGAGCAACAGCATCATGAAGGGCGATTGCTGACCGTGAAGGAACGGCTGGCGACCGTGGCTCGCGCCGCCCGCGAAATGATCCGTCCCTCGGTCTACGGGCAGGCGATCATCATCCTCGTCTATGTGCCGCTGCTCACGCTGACCGGCGTGGAGGGCAAGACGTTCGTGCCGATGGCGCTCACCGTCATCATCGCGCTCGGCTTCGCCTTCATCCTGTCGCTCACCTTCGTCCCCGCCATGATCGCGATCTGGCTGTCCAAAAAGGTGGAGGAGAAGGACGGCCGCATCATCACATGGCTGAAGAAGCGCTACGAACCCGGTCTCGACCGGGCGATGAAGCGCCCGACCCTGACGATCGGGGCGGGTGTCGGCAGCCTTGTGGTGGCGGCGCTTGCCTTCACCACGCTCGGCTCGGTGTTCCTGCCGCAGCTCGATGAAGGCGATCTGCTCATCCAGTCGCTCCGCATCCCGGCAACGTCGATCCAGCAGAGTCAGGCGATGCAGGTGCCGATCGAGAGGATGATGTCGAAGCAACCGGAGGTGGCGTTCGTCTATTCAAAGACGGGCACCGCCGAGCTGGCGGCCGACCCGATGCCGCCGAACGCGACCGACATGTTCGTCATCCTGAAGCCGCGGAAGGACTGGCCGAACCCCGACCTTCCCAAGGAGGAGCTGGTAAGTCGGATCGAGGGTAATCTCGCGAAGTTCCCGGGCAATGCCTATGAGATCACCCAGCCCATCCAGATGCGCTTCAACGAGCTGATCGCCGGCGTTCGCGGCGATATCGCGGTGAAGGTATTCGGCGACGACTTCACACAAATGAACCGGACGGCCGAGCAGGTTGCTGCGGTGCTGCGCAAGACGCAGGGCGCAGCGGACGTGAAGGTCGAGCAAACGACGGGCCTGCCCATGCTCGACATTCGCGTCAATCGCGACGCAATGGCGCGTCTGGGCGTCACTGCCCAAGATGTGCAGGACATCGTCACCGCGACAATCGGCGGGCGCACCTCGGGCCAGATCTTCGAGGGCGATCGGCGCTTTCCGGTCGTGATACGGCTCTCTGAAGCGCAACGGGCGGACATCGGCCTTCTCGAACAGGTGCAGGTGCCGTTGGCGGGGGGTGGCTATGTGCCGCTTTCGAGCGTCGCCGACATCAAGGTGGTCGATGGTCCCAACCAGATCAGCCGCGAGAACGGGAAGCGTCGCGTGGTGGTGCAAGCCAATGTGCGCGGTCGCGACGTCGGCAGTGTCGTTGCGGACGCGCAGGCGGCGATCGGTAGCCAGGTCCGGCTGCCCGCTGGTGCCTATCTCGAATGGGGCGGCCAGTTCGAGAACCTGCAATCGGCAAGCGAACGTCTGAAGCTGGTCATTCCGGCCTGCTTCATCCTGATCCTGCTGCTCCTTTACGGAGCTTTGGGATCGGTGCGCGATGCAGCAATCGTGTTCACCGGCGTGCCGTTCGCGCTGGTGGGCGGCGTCCTGCTGCTGTTCCTGCGCGGCATGGACTTCTCGATCTCGGCGGCGGTGGGCTTCATCGCCCTGTCGGGCATCGCGGTCCTCAACGGCCTCGTGATGGTCAGTTCGATCCACGACCTGATCCGGTCTGGCATGAGTCGAGAAGAAGCCGCGCACGTGGGCGCGATGCAGCGTCTGCGCCCCGTCATCATGACCGCGCTGGTTGCCAGCCTTGGTTTCGTGCCGATGGCGTTGGGCGCGGGGGCGGGCGCGGAGGTGCAAAAGCCTTTGGCGACGGTGGTCATCGGCGGCTTGATCTCGGCGACGTTGCTGACGCTGTTCGTGCTGCCGACGCTCTATGCCCGGTTCGGGCAGAAAGTGATCGATAAGCCCGAGCACTACAATGAGGAGCATGAAGGGGACGACCACGGTCAGACCTTTGTGAACAATTTGGCCTGATGGGTGAGCGGGGCGGTCCGCGATCGCCCCGCTCATCTCTTGGAGATGAGGATATGCCTCGCACCATAACCAGCTCAATGCTTCACGGTGGGCCGCTGCGCATCTGGTCGGCGCTGACCGATCCGGATCATCGCCGGGCGTGGAGTCCGCTCGTAATTCTCGATAATCCGTCCCCGCTCGGCGACACGGAATGCACCTTCGCGATCCAGGGCATCACGCGGCCGATCCGAACGCCCGCCCGGGTCGATCAGCTCGACAAGCCGCACGCCTTCGCTTGGTCATGCGGCATCCCTTACCTGTTCACCCTCGAAGAGCGGTATGAGCTGGCAGGGGACGATGGTGGCACTAAGCTAACGCATAGCTGCACGCTGCGCGGGGCGCTTTCTCTGCCGTTCGCAGCGATGATGTTGCGTCGCCTGCGGTCCCTGATGTTCGAGGCTGACGATCGCCTCGCCACCTATCTACGCTGGAGGGTGGGTCAGCCTGCCCGTGGGATCAATCGTCAGCGCGTCCCCTCCCGCTACAGGAGGAAGGCGCGATGACGCCGTTGAAGCGGGTACTGCCCGCCCTCATCCTCGTTGTCGGGCTGGCGGCTTGCACGGAAAGCAAGCCGCCAGCCCCGCCAACGGAGCAGCAAATTCATTCATCCGACAGCGCCGTGGCGACCGGGGAAATGGGGCGCCATCCCTATCGCTGTTCCGACGGGGAACCGCTGTTCGTCGACTACAAGGACAACGGCCTGCAGATCGATTTGCGGCGCTCCAGCAGCGCCGTGCCCATGACGCTGACCGCGCCAGCGCAGGGCCTCCAATATGTCGGCGAGACAGCCACCGCGACCTTCAAGGGGTCGCAGCTCACCATCGTGGAAGGCGAAGGCCGCACGCGGACCTGCGAACGGGAGGGCACCCGATGAACCTTCATGTCTTCCGACACGTCGCACCGCAACGGGAGAGAAACGATGTCTGACACGTCAATCTCGAATGTGATGGCCATTCGCGCCGAAGTAATCGCGCGAAGCCGCGCCTTGCGCGAGGCGCAGCCGACGGCACTGCCCGGCGTGACGCCGACCGCTCCAGCCTCAACCTTTGCCGACACCCTCAATGCCGTGGTGGCGAAGGTCAACGAGACCCAGGAGCAGGAGGATGTCGTTACCGAAGCATATGAACGGGGCGAAACCACCGACATTGCAACCGTCGCGCTCATCCAGAGCCGTGCGTCCATTACTTTCGAGGCGACGCTGCAAGTCCGGAACAAGCTGCTGTCTGCATATCGAGACATCATGAACATGCCGATCGGATGACGATCGCGAAGATAACTAAGGCGGTATTGGTATGATTGTCGGCACAAGGCCACGATTCAAGCAGATTATTGTCGAGGTTTGGAAGCCCCTCACGATCCTGTTCGTGTGGGACGTGGCGGTGACGGCATTCCACATGATGACCCCGATCAAGGAACCGCCTTTGCCGACGGCGCTGTTCGGCACTGCCATCGCGCTCTTCATGGGGTTTCGGACCAACGCCGCTTATGCACGCTGGTGGGAAGCGCGAACTCTTTGGGGCGCGCTCATCAATGCCTCGCGCAGCTTGGCCCGGATCACGCGCAGCCTGACCAAGGGGGAACCCGAGGGCAGTGAGATGCGGCACAACATCATCCTGCGGCAGATCGCCTTTGCGCACTCGATGCGCTGCCAGCTTCGCCGACAGTCGCCCTATGAAGAGATTGCCCGGGTCGCTGGAACGGAAGTCGCCGATATGGCGGTCGCCCGCCTGAACCCTGCCAACGCGCTCCTGGAGGACATATCGGGCATTTACGCCGACGCGCTCGCGGAAGGTCGGATCACCGAAATCCAGCAGGCAACTGTGGAGCGCGTCCTGATCGACATCGCCAATGCGCAGGGCGGCATGGAGCGGATCAAGAACACGCCGCTGCCCAATGGCTTTCGGTTCTTCCCGAACCTCTTCACGCATGTGTTCTGCGTGCTGCTCCCGATCGCGCTGGTCGAATCCCTGGGCCTTGCCACGCCGATCGGATCGACGTTGATCGGCCTCGTGTTTCTCGCGGTGCTGAGCATCGGCGAGGATCTGACCGATCCGTTCGCCAATAGCGTCCACGACGTGCCCCTCACGGCCATGTGCCGCACGATCGAAATCGACCTTCTCCAGACGGCGGAACTGCCGGCCCCCGAGCCGCTGACGCCTGACCACGGGGTGCTGTGGTAATGGGCGTGCGCGCTTTTCTGCATCTGCCCGGCCTGACGATTGCGCGCGCTGGCGCCGTTTTCGTTACCGGCGTGGTTGTAGGGGCGTGCAATCCAGTCCCCAGCGAACCCGCCGAGCCAGCTCACGATAAGCGGCTGACGCCAAGGCTGATCGCGCAACGCATCATGTATTGCGACGACGGCACCCGCGCCGATGTCGATTTCATCGACGACGGCTTGAAAATGGCCGTCACCTGGCTGCCGAAGGGCAGGACCGAGATCCTGCGCGCGCAGCGAACCGGTGATGAATTTCGCGGCGACCATTCGCGGGCTGTCGTGGCGGGCGGATCGATCGCGTTCACGCGACGCGGGAAGATCCGCGTCTGCCACCGAACCCCGGAGGAGTCCTAGGAAATGCAGGCACTGCTCTATACGCTTGCGCCTGTGCTGGCGGTCGTGCTCGGCGCGATTGTCGCGAGCCGCACCAAGTTGAAACCTGGCCTCGTGGCGGGCCTACAGCATCTCGCTGCCGGCGTCGTGTTCGCGGCGGCAGCGACCGAAATCCTGCCGCAGGTCAAGCATGAGGCATCGCCCAGCGCGACGTTGATCGGCGGGGCGGCGGGCGTCGCGACCATGCTGGGGCTCAAGGCTCTTGAGGCCCGCTTCAAGGGGCCGATGGCGCTACTCGCCGCGATCGGCATCGACATTCTGGTCGACGGCCTGGTGCTCGGCCTCGCTTTCGTGGCGGGCGAGAAGGCAGGTCTCCTGCTGACGATCGCGCTCACTCTGGAAGTGTTATTTCTGGGACTGACGCTGACCGACGAGCTGGCGGAAACCTATCGCTCGCGCTTGCGCATCATCGTGATCGTCTCGGCATTGGCCCTGCTGCTGCCGATCGGCGCGCTCGCTGCCGTGCCGGTCGCCGCGCTGTCGCCGGTGATGATCGCCGGCTTCCTCAGCTTCGGGCTGATGGCGCTGCTCTACCTCGTCACGGAGGAGTTGCTGGTCGAGGCGCACGAGAAACCCGACACCCCGCTCATCAGCTCGATGTTTTTCGTCGGCTTCCTGGCCCTGCTGACACTTGAGGAGATGATGGGATGATCCCGGGCAACGACAACAATGGCGGGCAGGAGCGCCGCACACTGTGGATCGTCCTGCTGCTGAACGCGGCGATCGCTGCGGGCTTCTTCGTTTCCGGCTTCTTCGCGGACTCGAGCGCGCTGATCGCCAACGGCGTCGACAACCTGTCCGATACGGCTGTGTATGCGCTGAGCCTTGTGGCGCTCACCCGGGGCCAGACATGGAAGACACGCGCCGCGGTCGCTTCGGGCGTCATGCTGCTGATCTTCGCGGGCGGCATCTTGATCGATGTCGGACGGCGCTACGTGCAGGGCAGCGAGCCCATCGGACCTACCATGATGGTCATGTCCGCGATCGCCGGCGTCGTGAATTACCTCTGCCTGCGGCTGCTCCAGCGCCTCAAGGATCCGGACGTCAATCTCCGGGCCGCAACCACCTTCAGCTTCAACGACTTCATTTCCAACGGCGGCATCCTGATCGCCGGCGTGCTGGTGCTGTGGTTGGGTACCAATTGGCCGGACCTGCTGGTCGGCTTCGCCACCGCCATCATCGCCATCAAGGGCGGTGTCGAAATCCTGCGCGACGCGCGGGCCGAAACCAAGAAAAGCGAAAGGAGGTCGTCATGAACGACAAGCTCGAACTCGACATTCCAGTGTTGTTGCCGGACCTTCCTGACGCGGCCGATGCCTGCCTGGACCGTCTCGTATCAACCCTGTCAAAGCGCGAAGGTGTCGAGCGGGCGCATGTGATCTGTCTCGACGGCAACACGCCAGCGGCGCTGTGCATCCATTTCGATGCCGCCAAGCTGCCGCTGCCACGGTTGCGCGAAATGGTGCGCGCCGCAGGTGCCGAAATCACCGAGCGCTACGGCCATGCGATCTGGCAGGTGACGGGGATCAACCACGAACGTCGGGCGCGCACGGTCAGCGATGCGCTGTGCGCCTTGCCCGGCGTGGTCCAGGCAAGCGCCAGCACCAGCGGGTCTGTCCGGGTCGAATATGATCGCCGCGAAACCACCGAAGAGGAGGTGCGGGCCGCGCTTCGCAAGCTGAAGGTCGGTGTGGGCAAACGCGTCGCGGCAGACGAACATGCCGACCATGACCACGGCCCAGGAGGCCACGGCGCGGAAAAAGAGAAGCACGGCCCCGACGATGGTCACGACCATAGCCATGCCGAATTTCTTGGTCCCAATACCGAGCTGATCTTCGCGCTCGCCTGCGGCACGCTGCTGGGGATCGGGTTCGCGATCGAGAAGCTGGTGCCCAGCGCGCCGGGTTGGCTGCCGACCGCTTGCTATATCACGGCCTATTTCTTCGGCGGATTCTTCACGCTGCGCGAGGCGATCGATAACCTTCGGATGAAGAAGTTCGAGATCGACACGCTGATGTTGGTCGCTGCCGCCGGCGCCGCTGCGCTGGGCGCATGGGCCGAAGGCGCGCTGCTGCTGTTCCTGTTCAGCCTTGGTCACGCGCTCGAGCATTACGCGATGGGTCGCGCCAAGAAGGCGATCGAGGCGCTGGCGAAGCTTGCGCCCGAAACAGCGACCGTTCGGCGCGACGGGCAGACCATCGAAATCCCGGTCGAACAGATGGTCGTCGGGGACATCGCCATCGTCCGCCCGAACGAGCGCCTGCCTGCGGACGGCTTCGTCATCAAGGGCACCAGCGCGATCAACCAGGCCCCGGTGACGGGCGAAAGCATCCCGGTCGACAAGGTGCCGGTCGCGGACGCGGCGGCAGCGCGCGCCAAGCCCGATGCGGTGGACGCGGAAAGTCGGGTGTTCGCCGGTACGATCAACGGCGGCGGCGCGATCGAGATCGAGGTGACACGCCGTTCCAACGAAAGCGCGCTCGCCAAGGTCGTGAAGATGGTGAGCGAGGCAGAGACGCAGAAGTCGCCGACGCAGCGCTTCACCGACCGGTTCGAGCAAATCTTCGTACCTGCTGTCCTCATCTTCTCTGTGCTCCTGCTGTTTGCATGGGTGGTCGTCGACGAGCCGTTCCGCGACAGCTTCTATCGCGCGATGGCGGTGCTGGTGGCGGCAAGCCCATGTGCGCTTGCGATTGCAACGCCAAGCGCGGTGTTGTCGGGCGTTGCCCGTGCAGCGCGGGGCGGCGTGCTCGTGAAGGGTGGTGCACCGCTCGAAAACCTTGGGTCACTCAAAGCGATCGCTTTTGACAAGACGGGTACGCTGACTGAAGGGCGTCCGCGCATCACGGATGTCGTGCCCGTCGATGGCGCCGATGAAGGCGAGTTGCTGGCGCTGGCGGTCGCCGTCGAGGCGCTAAGCGACCATCCTTTGGCCCAAGCTATCGTCAGGGACGGCCGCGACCGTCTGAACGATCGCGCCATGCCGACTGTCGGCGACCTCAAGAGCCTGACCGGTCGAGGCGTCACCGCGAGCGTGGATGGCGAGACGGTCTGGATCGGCAAGGCCGAGATGTTCGGAAGTGAGGGCATTCCAGCGCTGGGGCAGGGAGCGCAAGACGCGATCACGAAACTGCGCGAGAACGGTCGCACAACGATGGTGGTTCGCAAGGGGGACCGTGACCTGGGCGCGATCGGCCTGATGGACACGCCCCGCGCAGCGGCAAAGACCGCGCTGCGCCGGCTGCACGAGATGGGCGTGTCGCGGATGATAATGATTTCTGGCGATCACCAGAAAGTCGCCGAAGCGATCGCCAAAAAAGTCGGGATCGACGAGGCATGGGGCGACCTCATGCCTGAAGACAAGGTCGCGGCAATCAAAAAGCTTGCCGGCGAGGAAAAGGTCGCGATGGTGGGCGACGGCGTCAACGATGCGCCGGCGATGGCAAGCGCGACGGTCGGCATCGCGATGGGCGCAGCGGGTTCGGATGTAGCGCTGGAGACGGCAGATGTGGCGTTGATGGCCGATGATCTTGCGCATCTACCATTCGCGGTCGGCCTAAGCCGGCACACCCGCAGAATAATCCGGCAAAACGTCTTCGTCAGCTTGGGTGTCGTCGCCTTCCTCGTGCCTGCCACCATTCTCGGCCTCGGTATTGGGCCTGCGGTGGCGGTTCATGAGGGATCAACGCTGCTCGTCGTCGTTAATGCGCTCAGGCTGCTGGGCTACCGCGAACGAGCAATCATTGCTTTGAACCGCCCCGGGATTGCCGGAGGCCCCAACTCCTGAGAGGAAGGGTCTACGATGAGCAAGACGACGAACAAGTTTGCACCGGAGGTTCGTGAGCGGGCCGTCCGCATGGTGCTGGACCACCAAGGCGACCATTCGTCCCGCTGGGCGGCGATCACATCCATTGCCGAGAAGATCGGCTGTTCGGGGCACACGGTGCTAGAGTGGGTAAAGAAGACTGAGGTGAACAGCGGCAAACGTGCTGGCGTTCCCACCGAACTGGCAGACCGCTTGAAGGCGCTGGAGCGCGAGAACCGTGAGCTTCGGCAGGCCAACGAGATTTTGCGCAAGGCGTCGGCATATTTTGCCCAGGCGGAGCTCGACCGCCCGTTCAAGCAATGACTGCCTTCATTGTCGAGCATCGGGATGAGTATGGGGTCGAGCCGATCTGCCGGGTCGCCCCATCCACCTATCATGAACGTGTGGCATCGCGACGCGATCCCTCGCGCCTGTCACCACGTGTCCAGCGTGATGAGGCCATGAAGCCCGAGGTTCGGCGGGTGTTCGATGCCAACTTCAAGGTCTACGGCGTGGGCAAGGTGTGGCGGCAGATGCAGCGGGAGGGCTTTGATATTGCCCGCTGCACAGTGGAGCGGTTGATGCGTGATTTGGGCCTGCAGGGCGTGATCCGGGGCAAGCCGGTGAAGACGACGATCAGCGACAAGGCGGCTCCGTGTCCGCTCGATCAGGTCAACCGTCAGTTCCATGCGCCGGCACCGAACATGCTGTGGGTGTCGGACTTCACCTATGTCGCGACGTGGTCGGGGTTCGTCTAAGCGCTGAATGTCAGCTTCTGGCGGGAGCTGACATTCAAGCTATCTCATGTGAAAAATCCTGTCTGATCGGCGAAGCAGAGTGCATAAAAACACGGTCTACAAAAATCTCTCGCCCGCATGGTTTTCGAACAGCGCTGCGTCGCGGACGTAGCCGAGCAGCACTTCGACCTTTTTCTGCCGCGATACCTCCTGCATCTTCGGCAATGACGCACCGGACTTGGCCGCCTCGGTGAGAAATCCTGAGCGCAGCGAGTGGGCACCGACTGCGGCAGGATCGAGACCAACCTTTTCTGCATAGCGCTGGATTAGGCGGGCAACTGAGCGATCTGACATCGGCTCCTTGGTCATCATCCCTTGTGCGTCGGTGCGGTAAAACAACGGACCCGCCTCTCCTCCTCTGACGCTGAGCCATTCATTCAGCCGGGCACCGGGCTTGAGCACCTTACCAGAAGGCACCGCGATGACCTGCCCTGCCCCCTCCTGGTCAGTTTTCGAATGCCGGATCGTCAGCTTAAGCCCCTCGCGCACAAGTTCGAGGTCAGCCAACTGCAATGCGACTAATTCGGAACGCCTCAGCGCCGCCGCCAACCCAAGTGCCATGACCGCCCGGTCGCGGATCGCTCGTGGACTCTGGCCTTCGGCCGCTGCGAACATCCGAGCCAGATCGGCGGCCAGAATAGGGGGCCGGTGAGAGAATGTTCGAAAACGTACGCTAAGCATCCCGACCGTTCCGATGGAGGCGGAGCGGCCTGAACCGCTCGCGGGGCTTGTCCATCTCGCTCCACAGATAGTCGCCAGTGAGGCCGATATGCTCCCAGCCCAATGGCGCGACATGGGCAAGCAGTTCGTCCAGCACCTCGACACCGCTGGCGCGCAAATGCCGGACGGCGCGGTCGAGATAGACGGTGTTCCAGAGCGTGACGGCCGCGGTGAGCAGGGTCAGGCCAGAGGCACGATGGCGCTGGTTCTCGAAGGTGCGGTCGCGCAGTTCGCCGAGGCGGTTGAAGAAGATGGCGCGGGCGAGCGCGTTGCGGGCCTCACCCTTGTTGAGGATGCTGCCGGTGCGACGCCGCTGTTCGGGATCGTCGAACCAGTCGAGCATGAACAGTGTGCGCTCAATCCGCCCGATCTCACGCAGCGCGCGGGCGACGGGGTTTTGACGCGGGAAACCCGCCAGCTTGCGCAGCATGACCGAGGCACTGACGGTGCCGGCGCGGATCGAGGCGGCGAGCCGCAGCGTCTCGTCCCAATCCTCTTCGATCGCGCGCACGTTGACCGGGCCCGCGACAAGTTGGCGCAGCGTCGGCCAAGGATCGAGCGACGACAGGCTATACAGGCGGCGTTCGTTGAGGTCGCGAATACGCGGTGCGAAGCGGAAGCCGAGCAGATGGCACAAGCCGAAGACATGATCGACCGCCCCGGCGGTATCGGTCGCATGTTCGCGGATCACCAGTTCACTCTCATGATCGAGCAGGCCGTCGAGGACATGCGCGGCCTCGCCAGCATTGGCGGCTATGACCTTGGTATGGAACGGCGTGAAGCGGTCGGTGACGTGGGTGTAGAACAGCACGCCGGGTTCGCTGCCGTAGCGGGCGTTGCGATCGGCGCGCGCCTCGCCCTGACCGCCGGCGCGGAAGAACTGCCCGTCCGAGGACGATGTGTCGCCCGGTCCCCAGACCTGGGCGAGCGGATGCGCGGTGTGGCAGTCTACGATCGCCGCCAGCGCCGACAGGTACGTTTCATCGCGCACATGCCATTCCGCAGTCCAGCGCAGGCGTGACAATGTCAGCCCACGCGAGCTTTCCGCCATGCGCCCGAGGCCGAGATTGGTCGCATCGGCGAGGATCGACCCCATCAGCGCGGACTGGTCAGAGGCCGGCTCGCCACTGCGGGCATGAACGAAACGGTCGGCAAAGCCCGACCACGCGGCGACCTCAACCAGCAGGTCCGTAATGCGGACACGCGGCAGCATCGCGTAGAGCCGGGCCTTCAGCGCCTCGGCATCGTCGGACGGAGATCGCCGGATCGGCGAGATCAACAACTGCCCGCGCTCGATCGTTACGTCGACCAGTTCGCCGGCCGCGGCTGCGCGCTCCACCTCGGTCATGCGCTGGGTCAGCATCGCGCGCCGTTCCTCATACCATTGAGAAAAACGGGACGGCACGGCGAGGCGCAGATCGCTATCGGTGCGCATCGTCTCAAAGGCGGGCACCGGCAGCAGGTAATCGTCCAGCGTGCGATAGGCGCGGCTGCCATCTACCCAGATGCTGCCTGATCCGAGCCGTTCGCGCAGGTGGACGATCACCGCGATCTCATAGGCGCGGCGGTCGATTGTCCCTTCGGCCGGCTGCACGACCTTGTGCCAGCGTGGCTTGATGAAGCTGGTCGGCACACGCTTCGGCAGGACCGATCGGCCGTCGCGGTACATCGTTCGCAGCGCCTCGATCGCGCCGAGCAGCGGATCGCCCGATCTCGCGGTCCGGAAGGTGAAGGCGGCGAGGAAGGTCGGGGCGAACCGCCGCACGGCAGGGTAGCGTTCGACCACTTCCTCCAGACCGTCATCGGCCGCACGCGTCAGATCCTCGGCGAAGCGGATGCTGCGTTCGAGCTGATCCCAGCCCACCCGGTCATCGATCGTGCGAAAGGCGTCGCGTCCGCTCGCGCGTGCATCGACCAGCAAGCGGCCGAGCCGGACATGAAAGCGCGCCGTGTCTTTCAGCATCCGTGCCTGCCCGAGCAGCCGGTCGGACCGGGTACGGTCGGCGCGGCGGAACAGCGCCCCCACCATCTTCTCGACCATGACCAAGGCGGCATCGGTCAGCGCCGCCTCCATCTCGATCATGGAGGCGACCAGCATCGCGAGTCGGCGCGGGCGTTCGAGACGCCGGAGGTGTTGCGCAGTGACGATGCCGGCGGTCCGGGCGATGACGGCATAGCGGGCGGCATGGATACGTCGTGCCCGATCGGTTGCGATCCCGATGCCGCGCACCGCGTCGAGCCGTTCGACGATCCCCTTCAGGTTCGACGCCGATGGCGCTTCCGGCCATTCGCGTAGCCATCCCAGACGGGTGCGACCATTGTCATCGGATGCGATCAGGCGTTCGAGTGCCGCTTCCTGATCGGCCGAGCAATCGCGGATCAGTCCGGCATGGGCGGCCTTGCGTGCATGGGCCCGCACGATGAGGGCGAGCCGTTCCAGCGTCGATGCCGCAGGCAGAACAATCCGGTCGAGCCGCAGGCGATTGACCATGCCGGCGACGATCGCCTCGCCCCGATCGGTCGAGGTGGCGATCTCTGATCCCAGTGCCAGCGTCGATCGTACGTCGATCCGGTCAAAGGCGCGCAGACCAAGATACGCTTCGATCTCGGCGCGATGCTCGCGCAGCGTCGTCGCACGGGCAGAATAGTCGGCGAAGTCGTCGATCCGGCAACCGATCTGGTCGGCGAGCAGCGACAGCATGAGGGCGGGCACTGCTTCACTCGGCAGCAGCGCACGCCCCGGATGACGCAGGTAGCAGAGCTGCACGGCATAGCCGAGCCGGTTCGCTCTGCGCCGACGACGCGCTACCTGCGCGAGGTCATCGGGGCCGAGAGTGAAGAGCCGCTCGATCGTCGCGCTGTCAGAAGGCGGATCGAAGATCACAGCGCGCTGCGCAGGCGATAATATTGTTCTGGACGGCATCGGCTTTCTGTTTGTCACGCAACAGGGATGTGGCCCTGTTCATGGAGCATAGACGAGGAGACGGGTTATGTGACATTATGCAGATTGATCGACGGGCAATGCCGCTCCGTCACGCAGACGGACGTATATGTGACAACGCAGCTCGGTTACGCGCGAGTGTCCAAGGCGGATGGCAGCCAGGTTCACGACCTTCAGCACGACGCGCTGGTCGCGGCCGGCGTCGATCCCGAGCATATCTATGAGGATGCCGCGTCGGGCCGGCTCGACAAGCGGCCGGGGCTGGATGCCTGCCTGAAGGCACTGCGCCGTGATGACACGCTGGTCATATGGAAGCTCGACCGCCTCGGTCGCGACCTGCGCCACCTCGTTAACACAGTCGGCGACCTGACCAAGCGTGGCATCGGCCTCAAGGTGCTGGCCGGCGAAGGCGCGTCGATCGACACCACCACCGCCAACGGTCGGTTGATCTTTGCGATTTTTGCCGGCCTCGCCGAGTTTGAGCGCGAGTTGATCGTCGAGCGCACCCGCGCCGGTCTGGAATCGGCACGTGCGCGCGGCCGACATGGCGGTCGCCCGTTCAAGATGACGCCCGCCAAACTGCGGCTTGCCCAGGCGGCTATGGGCAAACCCGAAACCAAGGTCGCCGAGCTGTGCGCCGAGCTGGGCATCACGCGTCAGACGCTCTACCGGCATGTTACGCCGAACGGAGAGATCAGGACGGACGGACAGAAGCTTCTCGCTCGAAAAGCGCGCCCATCGATCAAGGCATGACGAATTTGAACAATCTCACGTTCGTATTCATCGGAGGGGAGCATCAGGTCCTGCATCTCGCGCCGGTCGCCGCAGAACTTAGCCTGAGCCATCCGGATATCACGGTCCGCTGCATCTGCGCCGACGACCGCACCGCCGCCGCCTTGCGCGCAGTGGCTGCGGCGATGAGAGCCAGCACGATGACCGTGACGCAGATCGCCTGGCCTTGGGCGGGCAGGATTGCAGCGCGCATAACGGGCAGCCGCTCGGCGGCGAAGGGGCCCCTGCTGGCGCGGATCCGATGGCAGGCCCGCAAGACCCAGGCCATCATCGTTCCCGAGCGCACCTCTGCGGCGTTGCGATGGCTCGGATGGAAGCGTCCGCTGGTACATTTCCGCCACGGCGCTGGCGACCGTGCACCATCCTCCGAAGCCAAGCAGAGAGCCTTCGATGCCATCTTCGTTCCCGGACAGAAAGACATCGAGCGTGCCGTCGCGCAAGGCCTCAGCCGTAAGCGGCTTTCGGCCGTGGGCTATATAAAGATCGACTATTTGCAGGCCTTGCCCACCGGACCGCGATTGTTCGACAACGATCGCCCGACCGTCTTCTACAACCCTCATTTTGATCCTGCGCTGTCCTCGATCGGGATCGCTCGCGATGTCATCGCCCGTTTCCGCCAACAGGAGCGGTACAACTTGGTCTTCGCCCCTCATGTCCGCGCGTTCGAAAACCTCGATCCGATCGCGCGAGCGCGGTGGCTGGAACTTGCCGTGCCAGAGCACATCGCGGTCGATCTGGATTCTCCCAAGCTGTTCGACATGAGCTATGCGCGGGCCGCCGACATCTATCTGGGCGACATGTCGAGCCAGCTTTACGAATTCCTCGCTAAGCCGCGGCCCGTCGCTTTCGTGAATGCGCATGGCGCTAACTGGCAGGACGATCCAAGGTACGCTGGTTGGCATCTGGGAGAGGTCGCATCAGGTGCTGACGATGTGCTTGCTGCAGTAGATCGAGCCTTCGAACGGCATCCCGACATGATCCAAAGACAGGCGAAAGCGACAGCGTTCGCGTTCGGCCGCTACGATGGCGCAATCAAACGGGCCTCATACCAACTGCTCCACACCCTGCAATCGCTCTGATCCCTTAGCGTACGTTTTCGAACATTCTCTCACCGGACCCCAAAAAGGCCTGCGGCGATGGAGAGCGCAACCGCGCTGGTCGTGATGATCTGTTGCCTGTTCATGACCGTCACTTGCCAGCCGAAGCTGACAGCAACCTGACAGCGCGCGGCATTGCCGACGATGATGCCAGAAAGGCAGCTTCATGGACGACAGCTATCGCGTTGTCCCCACTCAATCGGACGTCACTCTATGGGTTGCAACTCTGTCCGGGGCATGCCGGACGCCGTCATCCGAAGACACAGCACCAGCAACGCGGCCAGTGCGAGCGCGGATTCGAACACCGCAAAATAGCCGGACCCGATCAAGCCATAGTGATGCAGCGCCAGTGGCAGAAGCGGCAGCGCCACCAAGCTGGAGACGATGTTGGCGCTCATCGACGATCCGGCATGGCCCAGCGCGATGAGCGCGGAGCTGAGCTGCGGGGCCGGCAGCATGATCATGCGTCCACCCAGCAGCCATATCGTCAAACCTGCAGCGCCTGCGAACGCCTCGCCGCCCAGCACCACAACAACCTCCCGCGAGAAATAGGCGATCAGCGCGACGAACGGCAGCGCGGCCAGCATCGACAGGCCGATGCTGCCGAACAACGCCTTGCGCAGCGATGATCCGCGCCCGCCGCTGGCAATCAGGTGAGCAAACTCGGTATATGCCGCCTGCGCCAGGATCTGCGCGGGCTGCGCGATGATCACCGTGGCCCGCTGGGCGATGGAGAAAAGGCCTGCCGCTGCGGGCCCCAGCATCCAACCGACAGCCAGCAGCGCGATGCGCGGCGAAAGTTCTGCGAAGGTCGTATCGGCATTGGCGAACGCCATGAAGCGGAACAGGCCGGGGTTTTCAGCGCGGATACCAGGCGCATCGGCGCTTATCGTGGCAAACAGGCTCGCATCCGGGTCATGCGTTCTGGCGACCCACCAGCCCATGATCCACAACGAAACGGACTCGGCGATCGAAGACAGCAACCACACGACGATGAACCCCGTCAGGCCAAATCCCAGCGCTGTCACAAAAAGCGCGCCGATCAGGCGACAGGTTGGCATCACAGCATGATGCAGACCCAGCAGCTTGAACTTGCGCAACAGCTGCAGATAGCCCGCAGGCGTGGTTCGTACCGTCATCAGGATAGCCAAGCTGTAGGGCACGACATAGTCCAGCGCCGCACCGCTGATGCCAAGGCGCGGCGCGATCACCGGGGCCAGCGCCATGCCCACCGCGACGGCCAGCAGTCCCGCGCCGATCTCCACCAGCGCGGTGAATCGCATCAACCGCCACAGCCGCGCGCGATCGCCCTCCGCCAGCGCGGGAGCGCCATAGCGCACGATGGCGTGCCAGCCGGGAAAGCTGATGATTCCGCCCACCGCAAGCGCATAGCCGTGCACCAGGATGAGGATGCCGTAATCCGCAGGCCCCAGCGTCCGCGCCGCAATGACAAGATAGGCCAGGCTGCAGATGCCGGCGATCGCCTTGCCGCCCAGCAGCAGGCTCAAATTGGCGTAAATCCGCCCGATGACGCCGCGCGGCCGTGCATCTTTGTTCACGCGTAAAGCGCCGTGATGGCGCGTGCGGCGCGCATGCCCGAAGGCTCATCTGTCAGGTCGAAAGTATAGGCGAAAAGCCGCTGTTGCTCAGCGCGGTAGGTCGCGGCATGGTCCGCGATGGCTTGGTCGATCTGCGCGTCGAGGTCATCCACCGAGCTGAGCACGGGGCCGGCCTGCCAGTGCGCGTAATTGGCATCGCCCCGATAATCGACATCATGCGCATTCAGGAACACACATGGTCGCGATTCGCTCAGGAACTCGTAGACCTGGCTGCTGACATCGCCAAGATAGACATCGGCTGCGCGGGTGTAGGTCATGTCGGTCAGCGCGGGGCTGCAGGTATCGATGTGGATATTGGGGGCAGCCAGCCAGCGCGGATCAATTTTTCCGGGGCGGTCGATGCGCAAACGGTCGATGGTCACCACAAACGGCCTGTGAAACAGCATGATGTGCGGCGCGAAGATAAGGTTGTACCGGCTGCTGACGACGAATTGCTCCATCACAGCGCGGCCCATCTTGTACCAGGATGATAGGTGCGGCGAGAGATGCGGGTTGTATAGCACCGTAGGCCGGCCATTGGCCTGCATCGGCAACACCGGACGATCCTCGCCCGTGGTGTCGAACTTGGCATAGCCGGTGATGGTGATGTTGGCAGGATCAACCCCGGCCTCGGCAATCAGCCTGTCGCGAATCTTGGGTCCAGCAGCCAGGATGTGGTCGAACGCAGCAGCCGATGATCCGAACCCGATGGCGCGGTCGCCTGCGCCATGGTCAGCCAGCACCATCTTCAGGTGATACAGCCCGTAGCGCTGCTTGAGCAACAGCGATGTCCGCTCGGTCACCACCAGCACATCCACGCTGCAGAAAAATTCGAGGTTGTCGCGGTAGATGACCAGCTTGCGCGCCGGGACAAGCTCGCCCAGCAGCCGCTCTGCCAGCCGCGAGCTGGCCCGTCGGACATCCAACCGAACGATCTTGAGCGTGGCCAGCCGCTCCGGCCCCGCCAGCCGCGCGATTTCCGCCACGATGGCATCGCTGCTGGCTGCAATCCGCACGTCATGCCCCAGTTCGGACATTGCCAGCGCAATCGGCAGGCTATGGGCGATCTGGTGGATCTGATCGTGGTTGCAAAGAAAGCCTATTCGCATCGGTGCCTATGCCATGGCCGGCAAGTGCCTTGCCGATCTCGGCCTTGCGCGTTAGCCATCAAGGACGCTCAGGTCCAGTGCAGCACTGGCCAGCGCCGTTTCTGTGCCAGTGCCTTGAGCTTGGGTGAGGGATTGACCGCGATCGGCTCATCTGACCATTCGAACGTAGGCTTGTCCGATACGTGGTCGGAGAAGAACCGGACATGCACATCGGCACGCGCCAGCCCCTGTTCCTCCAGATAGCTTTCGACCATTTCGCGCTTGGCCTCGCCATAGCAGTTCTCGCCCTCGATCTGGGGCGTCAGGGTCTCACCCTGCCACGTTGAGCGGGTGCACACGACCTCGTCGATACCCAGTCGCCTGGCGAGCGCCTCGACGTAAAACGCATTGGCTGCGGTGGCCATGATAACCCTGCGGCCTTCAGCGCGCTCGGCTGCAATCCGCTTCTTGCCATCGGCGAAGAACCCGTCCGCTGCGAGCCTGTCCGCGAACTTTTCCGCAAGCATGCGTGCGTTTGCCCGGGGCACCGCTTTGCCGAGGATCAAAGCGTGCTCGATCTCCTTCAGCCGGCGGCGACCGACAAGCTTGGCGACATACGCCAGCATCGCAGCGACGACCACCGGTGCGAGTAACAACCGCCAGCGCGCCTGATGCCACGCCACGAACACCAGCAGCGCGGTGTAGGTGGGCTTCTGGGTCAAGGTGCGGTCCAGATCGAACACCGAGATTTTCACAGGATCGAACGGCACGCGATGCAGCACCCCAATCGCCTTGTCATCGCGCGCGCGCAGGATGGCCTCAACCTGCCAGTAATCCGTCCATTTATCGACATCGATGCCAGCATCCGCATTGTCCAGCGCAACCAGCTGTGCGGTCAGGCCCAGTCGCTCGCCTGCCATCGCAATGCCGTCGGGCCCTGATACCCTGCGGGTTATGGCGCGAAACGCCAGTTTCGGGCCAAACCGCAGGAACAGCCGCAGTGCCTTCTTGCGGTCCTGCTCTGCTGCCGACCACAGCTGCATCGCATTCCAGGTGACAGGGCTGTTCAGCGCGAACAGGTTGGCGCCGGTATAGCCGTCGTCCCGAAAACGCAGCCAGGTGCGCTGCGAGCCCGGGTAGCGCGCCAGCATCGTCTTGCGCGACACCATGCCAACAGACAGGTCGTGGTTCGTGGCTTGCGACAGGAAGTCATCGACAATCTGCGTGGTCAGCAGCGGGTGATCCGCCGTGGTGACAATCATCGGCCACGGAAGCGTCTCTTGCCCGGCCAGCGCCATGATGTTGCGGGAAATACCCGACTGGCCCGATTTCACCACCACGCGCGGATCGGAAGCGAAATGGGCAAGCGCAGGATCATCGAGGATCGCATTGTCCTGCGCGATGATGACGACCCGCCCAACGTAACGGGATTGCAGCAACGCATCGAGCACCCAGCCGATCATCGGCCTGCCGTTGATCGGAATCAGCGCCTTGGTAGAACGCCTGAAGCCGCGTGCCAGCGGATCGACACCAGGGCGCTGCCCCGCAAGAAGCGCCACCGACCAATATCGAGGCGAACGACCAACCATATTCACGAACCCTTCCCGTGAAGCATTACGGGGGATACGATACCGTGCCCACTAATGCTTTGGATTTTGATGAGATTTTGCCTACTCGCCGAAGCTGACAGCAACCTGACGGAGCGATCGTTCAGCTGAAGTCGAGGATCAGCGCGCTGTTCTCAGGATCGGTGCGGATCGCGCCGCGGTGCACCTGCATGATGCGGTCGACGATCGCGAGGCCCAAGCCGGCGCCATCCGGGCTGGCATAGTCGGCGCGTCGGTTGCGCTGGATCAGCTGGGTGAGCTGATCCAGCGACAGACCAGGTCCACCGTCGATCACGCGAATGGCAGGAGTGCCGTCCAGCACCACGTGAACGGTGCCGCCATTCGGCGTAACCCGCACAGCATTGTCGATGAGGTTGCGCAACGCCGCCGCAATCGCCTCGCGCCGCCCGCGGATCACCAACCTTTGGCCATCATTTACCAGCTCAATGGTGCGGCCTTGCGCGATCACTGCCGGAGCACATCTTGCAACCACATCGCTGGCGACATCAGCCAAATCGACATCGTCGGTCGCGGTCGCTGCAGCCTCCTGCGCATCCATTTGCGCCAGCAACATCAGCTGGTCGATCAACCGGCGCATGGCAGCGACATCGCCTTTCAAACGCGCAGCGGCAGGGTCGGTCATGCCATCGAGTTCCAAAACCATCGCCGCCAGCGGAGTACGCAACTCGTGCGCGACATCGGCGGCAAAGGCCTCCTGATGCAATGCTGATTGCTCAAGCCTTCCCAGCAGGGTGTTGACCGCCACGGTAAACGGGCGGACTTCGGTGGGCAGCTTGTGATCATCAATGCGGATGTTGCGATCACGTCCGGTAATGGCGTTCAGCTGCTCTGTTGCATCCGTCAACGGCTTGAAAGCTCGTCGCATGACGAACAGGGCGGCGGCCGTCATCGGCACGACCAGCGCGACGACGGGCAACAGCACGTGTTCCACCATTTCATGGAGCGCGGCCTCCAACGCATTTGCCGTTGCCATCTCGGCAAAGCTGATGCGATATTCGATGAGCACGGCAACAAGCAGGAACACCGTCCCGCCCAGCCCGACCACCGCAAGGCCGCGCGCCAGAGACTTGAAGATGGACGTGGGCTGACGTGACATTCAGCTGCTCCGCAGCATGTAACCGACACCGCGCACCGTGTGCAGCTGCCCGGCAAGCCCTGCTTCGTCCAGCTTGCGGCGAAGACGCGATACCGTGGCCTCTACCGCATTGGGGGTTACCGGCTCGTTGAAGCTATACAACGTGGTCTCGATCGTATCGCGCAACACAACCGTGCCCAGTCTGCGCATCAGCAGTTCCAGCAGGTCAGCCTCACGGCGGGATAAATCAAGCACCCGCTCGTCGCAGCGGGCCTCACGGCTGACCGGATCAAAGGTGAGCGCCCCGGCTTCCAGAAGTATCGCAGCACGCGGCCCAGGCCTGCGCAGCAAGGCGCGAACCCTCGCCGCCAGTTCCTCAATATCCACCGGCTTGACCAGGTAATCATCAGCGCCTGAATCGAGCCCCGCGATCCGGTCTTCCAGCCCGCCACGTGCGGTCAGCATCAGCGCCGGGATCAGCTGGCGCAGGCTGCGCTGGCGCTGCAACCATGTCATGCCGTCGCCATCGGGCAGGCCAAGGTCGAGGATGACAGCATCGAAGGCAGCGCTTTCCAGGCATGCATCTGCTGTCGCCAGATCCGGGGCAATATCGCAGGAAAAGCCCCGCCGGCCCAGACCTTGTGCGATCAGACCGGCGAGGCGTTCATTGTCTTCCACGATCAGCAATCGCACGGGTCTGGCCTCATGGGTCGCTGGGCAACTGTGGAACCTTGGCGCGGACACTCAGTCATTGTCGTGATCGCCATCGGTGCTGCCTGCCTTGCCTTGCTCATATTCGCCTGCTTCGCTCGATACGCCATCAAAAGCCGTCTTGTCATAGCGCAATATGCCCAGGACAGACATTACCACGACTGCGCCGCCTGCCAGCGCGGCCAGGGCGCGGGGGCGCTCGGACTGCTGCACCGGCAGCCCCGCCGCCGTTTTGCGCCCGGTGACCATGGCGCGGACGAGATTGTCTCGCGTCATCACCGACATCACGATCACGCCGATCACATGCACCGCGATCATCACAAGCAGGCCATAGGCAATCGTCTCGTGCAGCTCTTCGCTGCCGCCCACGCCGGTCAGCTGGACGCCGGTCCACACCGCCGCAGCTGTGCCGCCGAGCAGTGCCAGAACAGCCAAGCCACCCAGCGGATTATGGCCCACCGACCGTTCGGCCTTGCCTTTGAACAATTCGCGCAGATGCGGCAGCAGCGCACCGGGCCGGACAAAACTGGCAAAGCGTGCATGCTTGCCGCCGATAAAGCCCCAGCTCAGTCGAAATGCGATCAGCACGGCAGCAATCCATCCTGCCGTCATATGCCAGGTCGCGAGCACGCTATCCTCTTCAGACGAAAGAAATGCTACTACGATGGCCGTGACGAGGGACCAATGGAACAGCCTGACGGGCAAGTCCCAAACGGCGATCTGATTTTTTGGTGATGCAATTCCATGTGCCATAACAGCCTCCTATGAGGCGTTAATGGCTGAGCTACCTGACACCAGCCTGACGGTCGGTAAAACACTTAAGTCGCCTCCCGGAACTCGTGGAGCCGATGGTTGCTGGATGAAGGTAACTGGGGAGCAATGGTCAAGGATGGTGTGCGATCACTGATTGTCTGGTCTTGGCAGAACCTGCCGCTGGAAATTTTGTCCGGGAAAGACCGGAAAGTCCCAGACCCGGTCAATTCGGCCACGGTGAGCGCTCAAAAACGAGGACTACAGAAATCTCTCGCCCGCATGGTTCTCGAACAGAGCAGCATCACGGACATAGCCAAGCAACACCTCGACCTTTTTCTGGCGCGACACCTCTTGCATTTTGGGCAATGAAGCCCCGGCCTTGGCCGCTTCAGTCAGGAATCCGGATCGCAACGAGTGCGCGCCAACCACGGCAGGATCGAGCCCAACCTTTTCGGCGTAGCGCTGGATAAGGCGGGCAACCGAGCGATCTGACATGGGCTCCTTGGTCATCATCCCTTGTGCGTCGGTGCGGTAGAACAAAGGACCCGCCTCCCCTCCCCTTACGCTGAGCCATTCGTTGAGGCGCGCGCCGGGCTTGAGAACCTTGCCCGACGGCACCGCAATGACCTGCCCTTCCCCTTCCTGGTCGGTTTTGGAATGCCGGATCGTCAATTTGAGACCCTCCCGCACCAGCTCGAGGTCAGCCAGTTGTAGCGCGACCAGTTCGGAACGCCGCAGCGCCGCCGCCAGCCCCAGTGCCATCACCGCCCGGTCGCGGACCGCCCGCGGACTCTGGCCTTCAGCAGCTGCAATCATCCGCGCCAGATCAGCCGCCAGAATTGCGCTCTTCTTGCGCGTCGGCCGCGCGCGCTGTTCGCGCCGGATCCCCGCGAGGGTATCGGCAATCACATCGCGCGGATCGCGATGCTGGGGTGCGACCTGCCCTGCCTGCCTGTGGTGCCAGGCGATGGCGGCAAGATGGCGACCAATCGTGCTGTCCGCCCTCCCCGCCTGCGCCAGCGAGGCAAGGTATGTGGCCACTGCTTCCGGCATAGCCGGCATAGGCGCAAGATCGCGCGTCCAGCACCATTCTTCGAACTGCCGCCAGTCGCTGTCATAGGCCCGCACAGTGTTTGCCGCCTTGGACCGCGCCCGGTACGACCGCGCCGCTTCGATCTCAGCCGCTAGCTGTGACGGGATTCCGTTCCCCAGCGGCGCGAGCGCGGCTTCACCTGAAAGCCTCAATGCCTTGCTGCTATCATCGTCCAAGGCGACACTCCTGAAGTTTCAATTCCGCTGTGGTGCCTCACCCTTGCCTTTGGGCGCGGGCGAGATCGCAGCGAATTTCGCCTGCTTTATATAGAATAGCATGTCGTCCGTGAAGGGCTCTTATCGGACAGCAAACCCACCGTACAAGCTGGGTATACTTTTTATGCCATTTATATACTATCTGGCCGATGGTATCCGCCCCAGCACCTTGGCAACTGACGCTTGCCCGCATCGAAGGCGCCCTCCCCTTCATCTCACCCGAGTTGTCCGAATGCCTTGCGCTGGCCTCACTTCGGCGCCTCTGGCGCGTGCATGTGCGCGATTATCCGTTTGATAATCTTGGAATTGAACACAATCCGGGGCTCGAAGCGAGCGAGCTGATGCGCTCGTGGTATTCCGAGGAACGCCGTCAGTTCTTGTCGTGGATTAGCCGGCGAGGACACCCTCCCCTCGCCCATGCTGCCAAGCTGGTCATGGCCGCCAAGAACCACTCTGAAGGGTTCACCGAGACCTATTGGCCCGCCGATCGCGCGCTGGAGCGGCTTGACGCGCTGCTACCAAGCCGTGACCCGATGAGCACCTTGCTTGAATGGCTGACGGAACTGAGAACGGAAGAAATCGACTTTCTCGAAGGCGGCAGCGAGATGGTCCAGGTCGGAGGGTTCGCGGTAACACGTATGGCACCGCGTGGGGCGGCCTGGGCGGCATCGCTCGCTGCTGCCATGCGGCCACACTTGTTTGGGCTGGGCTCGGCGCCAATGGCGCTTGCTGGGGTCATGCCGCGGGCTCTGTTCCGTGAACTTCACGAGGAACCCCTGCCCGTCCTATTAGGCCGTGCGCTTCAGGCTACCGCTGAGAGTGCAGCCGCAGACCTCCGTGCCATGCAAAGGGCTCACCTGCAGGCTGAGGGAGCACTTTCAGGCCTGTACGCCTCCTCGACGGCTCCCCTGGCTTGGCGTCTGGTAGCCGGCATCGGACCTCTCACCCGTGCGGAGCTTGCCAGAGGCCTTGGGGTGACCAAGCGAACCGCTTCACAATCAGTTGCGGCTATGGTGACTGCCAGCATGGTCAGCCTTCGAACTTCCGATGGAGCAATCGTCCCAACGGACACGTGAACGTATCATGGACCCCGGAATACTTCCCGGTAGCAAACGCCAATTCGATGATGTGAGGTCGCTCTGCGACGCAGCAACTGTTCTACGAACTTTGTCGCCCTGCCTGCGTCGGCGAAGGATAAGATGCGTCGCTGTCCACGCGTTCCAATCCGCCCCCACGAGAATTCAACAATCGTGACACCGAACAGGTCCTGGCTTCGAGATATGACGTACCGCCTTGCAACATTGAGATCGGGATCTTTGGCTTCGAGCCAGATCTGACATTCCCTTTGTCCAACCTCTAACATGCGGAGGACTATGCGATAGCCACGTGAAGTTAGGCCAATCGGAAGTTTGAATCACAGGTCCCTGTCGTGATTCACGGAATCGATCTTAAGGCTGTGACCAGCGCTAATCTGCCGAGTTGCCATTCTGGTGGAATGTACGCATCGCACGCAAAGCGGTCATCGTCGAAGGGATATGTCGGCCTTCCTTAATCTTGAATCAAATCAATAACAAATCCGCCGCAGGCGTGAACGTTAGGGGATTTAGATTCTAAGGTTAAGAGGTTACCTGCTCGTGATCAGCCTGCAAACTCCTGATTTCTCGCGAGTCGGGGCGGCTATGCCGAATCTGAAAACACGATGTTCGGTTTCTGATAGCACGACCGCCAGATTCTAATAACACGTCATCTGATGCCCGATCACACGTTCGCCACCTCCCCGCCCTGTTGATAACTTTGAAAGCGCGGCTGTGAGCGTGAGGCCAGAGGATCAGTTAGCGTTCCGATTCACATATGATGCGCCGATCCCAAACTTTCTGATCCCCCATTTGCTCCTAGGCTGAAACGAACGTGTTTTCGGAAATGTGGTATTTCCGGTCGAACGTGTTTTCAGGAATGGTTTTTGGAGGCATTTTCCATCGTCCAGATTGAAGGCCGACCTGTCGGGTTTCTGGATCGCAGTGACTGAAGTGGAGCCTCAGGCGATCTGCCAGCTGGCTTGAGCGCTGCACAGTAGATCGCTGATTTCAGTCAAAGATGGACGGCAGAAGCACGGCTGTAGGGTCTATGCCGGTACTCTTGGGCCTAGTCAGCGATTTATTTACCTGGCGCCGAACGTAGACGCGGTCCTCTGATCGGGCGGGCTAAGCGAAGTGATTCCCGAAAACACGTTCGCTAGCTGCCGTGCATGATGAGACTGTTCTTATTCTTACGATAGATCGCTATGCCTGCGGCAGAGCGTAATCAGGCCTGAAGCCGAGCGGCAGCTCTACCAGCGCGCCGGGCGCCGCTACCAAGTCCTGCAGAAGGTCGCGATCTTCAAAAGCCCGGAAGCGTATGCTTGTTGCGCTCGTGGTGCTTCTTCATGAAGCCGTAGAACCGTTTCGAGTAGTTCCTTGGCAACTCATGCGGATTGCTGTTCAAAAAGGAATCGAATTGCCGCATCAGCACATCGAGATCCCAACCAGGACATTCAGCACGGATGGCCTGATAGATTTCGGGGTCAAGAGTGTCCTGAGCGCCCCCTCCCCTTCGTCGTGACTGAGATTGGCTCGCATTGCTGTCCAATGCCGCTGATGCATCGGCTTGCTGTTCGGGGCGCAAGCTCGCGCTTGTTGTTGCAAGGAGCTTGCGCACGAGGGCAGGATCAACGAATTCCTGCGGAGGGCTGACCTTGGCTGCCTTTTCGGGGGTTGCGCGCTGAATGCGCTGGGGTCTGCTCTCCGTGGCGACAGAGCCACTATGTTCGGTTTTTCCAGAAGGTTTTTCGAGATGGCGACGCATCACCATCTTTAGCTTTGGACGCGGCGTCTCTGCTCCAATGACCTCCAGACTGATATCCGGCAGGTTGTTAGCTCGCGCCAATTCAAGAATCTTGTTCTTGAACGAGGGTAGGGAGCTTTCGCTGCCGCTTTTCTGATGAAGAGTTTCGAAGCCAATCGTGAAACCTTCTGGCCCATTGCCACCAGCGTGCTTGCGAGCTGCGCGGTAGAGCCATTTCCCAAGTCCGCTCGTTATCTCGAAATACAGAGGCGAAATCGCAAGGACATTTCGCTTGTCCATGACCCCGTCGAAGAACCACTTAGAAAGCGTGATTTCCATCCCAAGCGAACGCTGGGTTCGCTCATCAACGAGATGAGTATAGCTATCGATCCACGAAAATGTGGTCTCGCGGGATTTGGAGTTCGCTCGGATGTTCGTCTTGATCGTCGTGGCCTGAAGGCGATCAAGCGCTGCGATCAGTCGCTCATAGGCGCGCCCGCTTACACCCCAGCAGATTCGCTTGAGAAGATCGCCAGGTTGAACACGAATGGTCGGCGACAGGTCATTGTCACCCCGCTCGCGCAATTCGTTGAGGTGGGACGCCAGATAGATCATGATATCTGCATCCCAGATGGTCGCCATCCCATAGGCTGGGTTGGCTGATACATGCACGGTGACCGACTTGTCCGGACTGAGGTACTCAATGGGTTTCAGGCGCTTCTTCTTCGAAAGGCTGAAGAAAGGGCGCTGCATGGTCTCCTGATAGTCCCGCAGCGAGATATCGCTGAAATCAGGCAGCGTGAAGAACATCTCGAACTGCACCCGGCGACCGGAGGAGGACTGATCTTTCTCGCTCACGTTCTTCGCCTAGTAAATCTGCCGCTGTCCCACATGTGGGACAAGTGAGCTAAACATATGAAATAAAACGATAAAAGCCACATTTTCAGAGTGGTAAAGGCATGGCCATAGGTGGGTCCAAAACCCTCCTTCATGGGGCAGGCCTTTTCAGAATCTTCGCCTTCTCAATCAGAGGGCGCAATGCATCAAGGATTTCGTCAGCGCTCAAATCAGTGGGGTTGATCGTTATCGTGAGCCCTCGTGCACGATCCTTTTCGATGACACCAATGGACGATCCTGCGGCTTCGATTACGGCTTTCTGGGCACGGCCAGGCCTGCCCGAAACTGCCTTGAGCAGACGGACAACAACCTGAGGGCCAGAAATTGGCTCTTCGTCTCCGGATTGCCGGAAACTTTGTTCCGCAGCGATTTGCTTTGCTGCTTCCTCCATCCTGGGGCGCAGCGATGGGTTGCGTATGGCTGGAAGAAGCTTGTCACCGTACCGGACCTGAAGTTCCATTGGCGAGGCAAATGCGCTTACGATTGTTTGCGGGATCTCTGTCAGGCCGATGTACCGGGCGAGCGTAGATTTCGAGATCTTCACGCGTTCAGCAAGCCGTGCCTGAAGGCCATCGTAATAGGTGTCGACTGCTGCCTTGTAGTTCAAACCGCGTTCTAAGTCTGAGATATCTTCCCTCTCGCGGTTCTCGATATCAGCAAGGCGGAACGCAGCTTCGTCATCGAGATCTTCGATAATCGCTACGAGCTCGATATCCGGGTAGTGATTGGCGTTGAGCCACGCGACAGCCCAGTGACGCCTTGTGCCAATGATCAGTTCGTACTGCAGCTCACCTTGCTGCTTACGACGCACGACTACTGGGATGCGGTTCCCGTTTTCTGCTTGGATCGACTCAATCAGAGATCGCAAACGGGGTTCGGTGAGCTGTTCGTAATCACGGGCGTTTCCCGGCCAGATCGAACATTCTGCAGGTTTGAGCCGGATGGTCGGGCGCTTGACCATCCGCGCTGCTTCCGTGAAGCCTTCAAGCCGACGTGTTGTGAAATTGCGCGATGCAGTTGCCCCTGCAGCGTCCTTGGCTTCAGAGACGGAAGGCTGGTCAGGGGCAGGGGAGGCGAGGGCCTCGCCAATCAATGAACGACGGCTCACGCTGCAACACTCCCTGCCGTGTCAGATGACCGTCTCGAAATGCTCTTCGACGGCCACTGCTCGTGTATTTCGTTCAGAACTTCTCCGAAGACTGCGTTGAGATTGTCCCGGCAACGCTGGTAGGTTGCGTGCGCAGCTGAAGGCTTGCTTTCATAGATCGACCGGAATGCTTGAGTGGCATTCTTGATTTCCTCAGAAGCCAGAATTGGCTGATTCAGCAGGAAATTGGCATATGTGGCCTTCATCATCTTCCACATGTCGGCTTCACCTGGCTTGCTGGGGGTGTAGGCCGAGCAGACGACGCGAATGAACCCATAATCAACAGGCGTTCCGTGATCCTCGAGGATCTCGATATTCTCGGCGATGGTGTCCATGAAATGGATGGTTGAAAGATAGTCGAGCTGCCTTGCCGGAACCGGGATGAGCATACCTGTTGCGGCGGCCATCACATTGAGGCCCAGGAACCCCATGGCCGGCGGAGGATCGAGCAAGACGACGTCGAAGTCCTTGATGATACTGTCGATGCCAATTCGGAGACGCTGAAGTCCCTCGCGCACTGCTTGTCCGCCCTCCGTCAACGTTGCCGTGAGGTCCCACTCTGCATCCTGCAGGCCAAGGCTTGACGGCACTATTTTGATTGTAGGCCAAGCGGTTTCTCGGATTGCCTTCCTGAAATCATCGAATGTACTGCGAGGCGACAGGAAGTTTCCTAAAGTCTCCTCTTCATCGATAAGTGCTTCGGGCTGGATGTCGAACATAGTTGTCGTTGACGCCTGCGGATCGCAGTCGATCACGAGAACGCTATATCCGTTCAGTGCGAGAAAATCGGCGAAATGCTTGGTAATCGTACTCTTGCCGACGCCGCCCTTGAAATTCTGCACGGCTACTACGACCGCATTCTCATGGGCTAGCTTGCCCGGATGAATGTTCAGCGCCTTGCGAATATGAGTAAGGTCTTCGAGCGTGTAATAGCGACGGCCATTGTTAAGCTGCTTCGGAGGCGCGAGACGTCCCTCCTTCTCTGCCTTGGCAAGCGCTTCAGGCGTTCTTCCGACCAATTCCGCTGCCGCCGTAGGCCCAAACGTGATATCCAGGACCTTGCGTTCATCAGGTTTGAACACCACAGCTTTGACCCGATCGCGCATCATTTCGCAGGATCTGGTCATATTTCGCAGTGTGTTCACGGTGTAGGACATGCGTCTGCCTTTCGATGAATCGCAGTTCTGCGACCCAGTTCGTGTTTTATGATCATTTTCGGCGGTAGAAGTCAAACCGATATCTTCGGGATGGTGCCGGTCCCGAATCCTCGTCGCTGCCGGGCACCCCTTGTCGCATAGCCCGTAGTGATCACGGGCTCATAAACCCGAGGCGAGAGGGAAGGGGGATGACCTGATGCGGTTCAGCATCAGGAGCAGACCGTGACCGACCTATTTGAACAATCCAGCCAGAAGCTGGACGCAGCAATCACCGAAATCCAGAACGCCATCGCCACCGGAATGGCGAACAAACAACGCCTGTTTGAGACGATGAGCCAGCTCTACGGGGAGGGCTCCGCAAACGGCGCCTGGAGCCAGAGGGACGCCTTTGACCTGCTCGAGGCGGCATTGACGCGCCACATGGCCGGACTCCTGAGCAAACCTCAGATGCTGACCCAAATTTCGGAGATCAGCGCGCTTATCGAGGCGCTGCCGACACATACGGTCAGAAGTGAAAACCAGCTCAGGTACCAGCAATTCTCGACGCCCGCTGACCTCGCAGCGCTATCCGTGATTTTGGCGCAGCCGCTTGCAACCGATATCGTTCTTGAGCCGAGCGCCGGACATGGCGCTCTGGTGGCAACTTTGCCCGATGTCCGCGCATTGCATCTCAATGAGATCGATCCGCGCAGGCGGGAGAAGCTGGCTCTGCTGTTCCCCCAGGCCACCACCACGGGGATCGATGGAGCCATGCTGGCATCGCATCTCGACGCTGCTGTGCAGCCCAGCCTGATCCTGATGAACCCGCCGTTTTCCCGCTCAATGGGACGAGGAGCAGACGAGTTCGCGGCTGTGCGTCACCTGCGCGCTGCCATAACGCGGATAGGGCAGGGGGGGCGGATCGTCGCGATCATGCCGGACTGGTTCACGACGAGCGCGAAGCTTGCGAAAATCTACGACGACACCTTCGCCTCTTGCACGGTCCGCACATCAATCCGCCTCGATAAATGCTATCACAAGCAGGGCACTAGCGTGGCTGTGCGCTTGTACGTGATCGACAAGATCCCGGGGCAAACCAGACCAGCAGTTTTGGCGCGGGAAACGGTTGCAGACGTGGCGTCTGCGGTTCCAATCATCAAACGCGTGACAGCCCAGCCCGACTGCGAACCGCGCGCGGTGCCGCCGAAAACAAAGCCGGGCGCGCTCTTCAAAGCCATGCGGGCAACGCCGATCACAAAGCCCGTCAAAGCGAGGGCAGCCCAAGCGCCCAAGATCGAAGCACTGGCGTTCAGTACCCTGGACAAGCCGCGCGTTCTCGGTGAGCAAAGCGGGGTCTACATCCCATACCGGCCAAGCCGGATCGACATTGTTGGTGCACGCGAGCATCCGACGCCGCTCGTCGAAAGCGTGGCCATGGGTTCGATCCCGGCACCGATCCCGGATTATGTCCCGGCGCTGCAGGATCGGGTTTTGCAGGAAAGCCTGCTATCCGAGGCCCAGATCGAAACTGTCATCTATGCTGGGAACGCGTGGCAGCAGTATCTGCCTGGCCAGTTCGTTCCGGCTGAAGAGGGCGTAGGCCTCCAACTCGACGAGCAAGGACGGGCCTATCGCAAAGGCTATTTCCTCGGCGATGGCACGGGGGCAGGGAAGGGCAGGCAGATCGCCGCCTGCATCCTTGATGGATGGCTTGCCGGACGCCGGAAGGCCATCTGGGTATCGAAGAACGAGAGTCTGCTCGAAGACGCGCGCCGCGACTGGAGTGCCATCGGCGGCCTTGCTGCCGACATTCAGCCGCTTTCGAACTGGAAGATCGATCAGGCGGTTCCGTTTCGCGAAGGAATCCTGTTCGTCACTTACCCGACCCTTCGGAGCCAGCGTCAGGATGCCACGCGCCTCAAGCAACTACTGGACTGGGCGGGCGAGGATTTCGACGGTGTCATCGCCTTCGACGAGAGCCACGAGATGGGCGGGGTTGCGGGAGGCGAGGGCGCCCGGGGCACGAAAAGCGGATCCTTGCAGGGCATCGCCGGCGTACTGCTGCAAAACAATTTGCCCAATGCCCGGGTTATCTACGCCTCTGCAACCGGGGCCTCGGAGGTCAACAACCTTGCCTATGCCGTGCGGCTCGGTCTGTGGGGACCGGGCACTGCGTTTGCCAACCGCGAAGATTTCATCAGCCAGATCAGGGCAGGGGGCATCGCAGCGATGGAACTCGTGTCGCGCGACCTCAAGGCACTCGGGCTCTATCAGGCGCGCGCGCTCAGCTTTGCAGGGGTCGAATACGACATCCTGAAGCATGATCTGACCGCCGAGCAGATCGCGGTCTATGATACTTATGCGGATGCCTGGGCGATCATCCATCAGAACATGGAGGAAGCGCTGGAGCTCACCGGCGTGGTCGATGAAATCGGCGGCGCAACGCTCAACAGCGGCGCAAAAGCTGCGGCACGCAGCCGGTTTGAAAGCACCAAGCAGCGGTTCTTCAACCAGCTGCTGCTGTCGATGAAGCTGCCAACGCTGATCGCTGCCATCAATCATCATCTGGACCGGGACGAGGTGGTGGTGGTTCAGCTGGTCTCGACTGCCGAAAGCATCCTCGATCGCCGTCTCGACAGCCTTTCGCCAGAAGAGCGCGCGGAGCTCGACCTCGACCTCAGCCCGCTCGACGCTGTGATCGAGTACCTCGAACGCGCCTTCCCCACGCAACAGATGCAGGTATTCGTCGATGATACCGGCACCCAGCGCTCTGCACCGATGTTCGACGAGGAAGGCCGTCCCGTCCACAACCAGACTGCGATCGCCCGCCGCGGCGAGATGATCGAGCACCTGTGCGCCATGCCGCCGATCAAGCCAGCGCTGGACGGGATCATCGAGCACTATGGCCCGGAGAAAGTCGCCGAGGTGACCGGGCGCAGCAAGCGGCTCATAACCCAGAGCGACGGGCAGCAGCGGCTCGAGACCCGCTCGCCGCGGACGAACCAGTCCGAGACCGACCAGTTCATGGATGGCAGGAAGCCGATCCTGGTCTTCAGTGATGCGGGCGGCACCGGGCGGTCCTATCACGCCAGCCTCGATGCAACTTGCCAGAAGCGGCGCATCCACTTCCTGCTGGAGCCTGGATGGCGAGCCGACCGGGCCATCCAGGGGCTGGGCCGAACGCACCGGACGCATCAAGCCAACACGCCGCTGTTCCGGCCTGTGACCACGAACTGCAAGGGGGAACTGCGGTTCACCAGCACCATTGCGCGCAGGCTCGATAGCCTCGGCGCGCTTACTCGGGGCCAACGCCAGACGGGCGGGCAGAACCTGTTTGACCCTGCCGACAATCTCGAGAGCGAATATGCCAAGGCGGCCCTCTCGACATGGTTTGCCTTGCTGGCGGACGGCAAGCTCAAGAGCGCTACGCTGATCGATTTTCAGCGCCGCAGTGGGCTCAAGATCGTCTCCGACGATGGCGTGCTCGAAGAGGACCTTCCGCCGATCCAGCGCTGGCTCAATCGCATCCTCGCGCTGCCGATCGGGATGCAGAATGCGATCTTCGAGGAGTTTCTGGGGTTGGTCGAAGCGCGGGTGTCAGCAGCGCGCGAGGCCGGATCGCTCGATGTTGGCGTCGAAACCCTGCGGGTTGAACAGGCCGATATTGTCGAGGACATAGTCCTTCGGACCGATGAGCGAACCGGCGCCACGTCGCATTTGCTGCAGCTAGCCCTCAAGACCAGAGCACGGCCGATCTCGCTTGAGCGTGTCCTTGAGCGCCGCGACTATGCCGACGGCTGCATTCTGCTCCACAATATCAAGAGCGGGAAGGCGGCCTTGGCCGAACCTTCGCGGCACTTCATGACAGAACAGGGGGATTTGATCCGGCGGGTTATCCTCCACCGTCCGCTTCGCCGCGAATACCACCACTTCGATGACCTCGCCGAATCCGCATGGGAGGAAGTCCCGCGCAGGACCTTCGAGAAGCTGTGGCAAAGCGAGGTTGCGGAGCTTGCCGAACGGCTAACGACGGAGACCGTGTACCTTGCGACCGGACTTCTCCTGCCGATCTGGTCGAGCCTGCCTATCGACTATCTGGAGGTCCGGCGGATCGTGGACGAAGAGGGCAGAAGCTGGCTCGGCCGTATGGTCCACGAACTCGACGTGGCGAAGCTGCTCGAGAAATTCGACATTGCCTCCACCGTTGAACTCAGCCCGGAAATGATCATCAGGTCGCTCGGCGAAGGCCGGACAGTCCCGATCAATCAGCCCTTCGAGGCGACCTTGAAATGCTCCCGCGTGGCAGGCGAGCAGCGCTATGAAATCGTGGGGGTCCCGCCTGAACAGCTGCCTTGGCTCAAGAGCATCGGCTGCTTTACGGAAATCATTGCGTTTCGCACACGGGTGTTCATCCCGACAAAGGCAGCGCTGTCGGTCATAGGCGCGATGTTTCGAGCATGATGAAAAGCAATGCTGGGAACATCGATGCCGGAGCCCTGACGTCCCACGGTTTTCCTCTTGGTCTGCACTATCTGTGCAGCATGGAAGGCCACGAAGTGGGGCATTCCTGTCAGTGTCGGTGGCGTTTGCTAGCAACGGCTCGCGCCAGAATCAGATGTTTCCTGCTTGTTCGCAACGACGAGTGAGGCTGGCCGGTTGGGGAGGGCGACAGTGCTCGTAGCACCCTCGGCGCAGCCGAAGCCGATCAGCTTCGACAGTTCGGGTCAGTCGAGTGGATGGAGTCAGCGACGTGACCGCATCACCGACACCGCTGCCTACTTCTTTCTCAGCGTCAGGGTGTTCGGCCCCAAAGCCTTTGCAGGTACGGCAGGCGGTACCTGAACTGGCGTGGCCCCCGCCGCTACAGCGGTCTGCGCAGGTCCGAACGCAGCGCCCAGAACCTTTTGCACTACCGCGAAGATCGCGGTCAGATCGTGCGGCTCTACCTTGGGAAAGACAGCCTTCCCATTGTGGACCAATGGGCGGAGGCGGTTGATGTTGACCGTGTAGAGATGGTCGCAGACGACATAGGCGATCCGCCCTGCAGCCTGCCCTTTGGGATTGGGATTCCTGGAGAGCTGATGAAAGTTCGTCCCCGCTTTCTGCTGCGCGCTCGTAACGGGCAGGATAATGCAGGTGTCGTGTAGCGAATTGGCCGCGCGAATAACAATGCCAGGGTGCTCTTTCACGAACTCGGGCGCATAAGCGTCGTGCGGAAAATCGATCCAATACATTTGGCCCATGCGCGGTCGGCTTACGATACGCCGTTCGCGGCGGCTGATTGGCACATAGCCCGCTTTGATGATCTCATGATGCAACGGAAAAGGATGCCCGGCTTCCGTCAGTAAATGGGCCACGTCCGGCATGTTTGTGAAATCGATCGGCACATAGCCCTGTGCCAGCAACTCTTCGTCTGTCGGGATTGGCACATAGCCCGCTGCAAGCAGTTCGGCCTCGGTCGGGAACGGCACTTCCATAGTCGGCTGATCATCTGAATTGTCGTCATTCGGCATGGAGAGGCTGCTTTTTCCCGGCGGTTGGTTGTCTCATTGCGGCGTGCTGGTATTCATTGGTCGACTATATTCACCCCGTAGCGCATCGAGTGCTATTTGGGTGTAGCCAGCTTCGTAGATTTCGATCTGGGTTCGGCGCTTGTAATAGGAAAGCCGACGACCCGGCGTATCCGCCTCGATCCGCATACGCGCCACGCCCCGGATACCTGGCGCGCGACGATGCTGCGCGAGGGTCACTAACATGTCGATGCCATAGCGTTCGAGCAGGTTGCTGCGCTCTTCAGAAAGATTGGCCGCAGCGTCGAGCATCGTGCGGGTGAGCTGATAGACATCGTCACCCTCACCCTGATGATACAGGGCGCCGGGATCGACTGGAAACAGCGGCTCGGCATCCGATTCCTCGCTGTCGAAGATCCATGCTTCATACCAGACGGCCCCGATCTTCTCGAGCATCGCCACCCGCGCCCAGAAATCCCCCCAGGCTCCATCCTTGTTGCGGCTTTTCGAGCGATGATAACTCGCCCAATCACCTTTCGCAGACTTCGACCCACCGACGAGGCGAAGTGCCCAAACGGAATGGATGCCGATCTCAAAAACCTTTCGAGCAGGATAATCGTCGGGCGGGGTCTGGCTCAACGCGCCGATTGGCACACCGAATGTCGCATCGAGCTGGACCAAACCATAGAGGTCCACCAGCATTCGCAGTAAGAGCGCGTCGCCGGTCTCGCGGACACGGCGAAGCATTGAAGCCTCAGTTTCAATTCCCGTTACCAACGCGACCGGCAGAAAGATGGGGTCGCTGTCGAGAGGGATCGGCTGCAGGCGATATTGCGGATAGAGCTTCGTCGAGCGGTCGGTGTGCGCAACGAACCCATGCTGGATCAGCTCGTCGATCGCGACCTTGGCCCGTGGCTTGCCCATTCCTGCATGCTGTTCGCAAGCCTTGGTCGACCATTTGCTGAGCTGATGGTCGCTGCCGGTCCCGGCAAGCAGCACAATATATGCGGTGACGAGGTTCAGCCTGTTGTTAGTCTCAACCTCCCATAGGCGTTCCCATGCTGCGCGATCAATGGCAAGAAAGTTGCCGCCTCGCCCCTTCCCCCGAATGCGATCGGCACCGACTGATTCGGCTTCACGGGACGCCGAATCGTCCAAAGGCGCATTTTTCGATCGTTCCACGAGGGCGTGGTAACACGTCTTTCTGTCCCCATCAAGGTATTCAATGCAATCAAGGGTATCAAGGCAATCAAGAACAATGGAACATATCAAGGGAATCAAGGAAAATGGATCATGCCGTATAACGGCCTGGCTCGCAAGGAATGTCTGAAATCAGGGACTTAGGATTCAAACGCGAGTTGAATTTTAACGCCTTTGGCCTATATAGAACTCACAGCTCAGGCTGCTCGGCTTAACGGCCTTTTGGAATTACACCGCAAGGTGCTCGGGGAGAGCTTCGCAAGAGGCTCTCCCCTTTCCTCATCCAGATTCCTTTAGCATCAAGCGCTTTCCGATCACCGATCGCGCATTGTGCGTTCAGCTCTCGCCTTCAGGCAGGTGCTGTCGAGAAGCGATGAAAACTGCCTTTCAAAGCTCGACTAGCTAACGTCGCATTCTGGCTCAAAGCCGGTCTGGTTACGCCGCGAATGGTGGCCATCCCAGAATCGCGAGCTCCAACCCTTTCGGCATTTTGTTCTTTTATGAGTCGCTCCGTCCAGCTCAAGACCATGTTATGCTGTTCACCCTCAGGGGAGAAGATGGTCAACTCTTAGTCCTGCGTGAAACGCAGATCGGAAGGGGAGGGGGAGGGGATGTGTGCCCGGGTGATTGCCGGGTGCACATCAGGAGCGACCACGATGCTTATTCCCTTTTCCCGGCTCTATCTGAGCGATGCCAATGTGCGCAAAACGCGCAGCGAAGAAGACGATATCCAGCTTTCCGCCGACATCGAAGCGCGCGGCCTTTTGCAGAACCTGCTGGTCACCAGGAGCAAGAAGCGCGGCAAGTTTGCCGTGATCGCCGGTGGCCGGCGATTGCGGGCCATCGAGATGATCGTCACGCGCGGTGCCTGGGCCCCCGATACCGAGATCGAATGCAAGCTGCTCGAAGGCAGCGAAGAGGAAGCAGGCGAGGCCTCGCTTGCCGAGAACTTCCAGCGCGTCGGGATGTCACCGGCTGAGGAATGCCGGGCCTTCCAGCACTTTATCAAGGAAGGCAGCGACGTTGCCGCGGTCGCCAAACGCTTCGGCCTCACCCTGCGCTTCGTGGAAGGCCGCTTGCGGCTAGCGAACCTTGCCGAGCCGATTTTCGAGGCACTCGCCAAAGGCGATGTCACACTCGAGATCGCCAAGGCCTACGCAGCGACCGACCAGCACGAGGTGCAACTGCGGGTCTTTGAGCAGATGCGCTACGCCTATAACCCAAGCGCCGATGCCATCCGGCGTATGGTGGCGAACGGTTCCATGCGCGGCAATGACCCGATTGCGCTGCTGATCGGCGAAGATGCCTATGTGGCCGCCGGCGGGAAGATCGAACGCGACCTCTTCAGCGAAGCGGCAGATGATCGCTGGATCGACATCGAGATCGCCCACAGGCTTGCGGCCGAGAAAATGGAGGCCGAAGCCCAGCGGATCGCTGCTGAAACTGGCCTTGCCTGGATCAGCCCAGTGGCGTCGACCAATTCATGGCAGGCGCGCAGCGAAATGGGCGTCAATGCTGTCCGGCTGCCGCCCGCGCCGCTGTCCGAAGAAGCACGAGCCCGAATTGACGCGATCGATGCCCGCATGGAAGAAATCAGCGAGATCATCGACGAAGGCCATGAAGGCGGCCCTGAAGGCGACGGGGCCGATTTCGGGCAGCTCGAGGCCGAGTATGAGGATCTCGATGCTGAGCGCAGCGACCTCAATAACCCGGTGCGCGAACTGCCCGAAGAATGGCGCAGTGAGGCCGGGCGGTTCCTGGTTCTCACCACCCGCGGCGAGATGGTGCTCGAGGCCGATTACTACAGCGAAAAGCGCCTGTCGTTCGAGACCGATGAGAATGGCAAGGTGACAGCGACGGCCGAAGAGCCGGTGTCAGGTTCCACCAAGCGCGGTAGCGCTGCACCTTCCAGACCCGAGGCAGTTGCGCCGGGCACGGAGAAGCCGATCAGCGCCCGTCTGTTCGACGAGCTTTCCGTGCAGCGCCGTAATATCCTGTCGGCATCCCTCCTCAGCGATGCCGGGCTCGCGCTCGACTTCGCCATCTTCGCGCTGGCTGACAGCCGCAGCTATGAAAGCCGGGGAACCTCGATCAGGGGCGGGCACCCCAGCGATCCGGCGACCGGAGAACTTCCGCAGTCCACAGCCGAAGGGATTCTCGCCGAGGCCGAAAGCGCGCTCGACAAGGCATGGCAGGAACATGGGTGTGCGGCGCAGCGCTTCATTGCCTTTCGCGAACTTGCCGACGAAGCCAAGGCGGCGTGGCTCGCCTATGCGGTGGCCATCTCGCTCGAAGCCAAGAAGGGCTATGGTTCGGAATACCATCCGATCCATGCCGTCATCGGCAGCATGCTCGACATTGACGTTGCAGCAATGTGGCGCCCGACAGCCGAGAATTTCTTCGACCGGGTGAGCAAGACCTCGTGTCTTGCGGCACTGACCGAAGTCGGCGGCAGCGATCTTGCGGCGCGTTATGCCGCATCGAAGAAGGCTGACCTTTGCTATGAATTGGGTCTGCCGGCAGACCTTCACGAAAGCCATGCCAGCTACGTCTCGCACTGGCTGGAGATCCTCAAGGCCGACAAGACGGCGATCATCACCGCAGCCGCGAAGGCCGATCAGGCGTTCAACCATCTTGCGGCCTATTCGGGCTTCCAGAGCGAACCTGCCGGCGAAGAGGGGGAGGAAGCCGATGAGACGGCGCCAGTTCCGGCTTTTGCTTGAGCCGGCACCGCAGGAGGTCGTTTGCCTCACCCAGCTTCACCGTTATGCGGGCGATGTTGCAGGCCGGAGGAGGGCGCCGATCGGCGAGGAGCTGGACCAGCATATCGCAGGCCTGTTCCCCCAGAGGGACCCGCGCCAGGTGCTGGACGGCCTTCTCGGCAAGGGGGGCGTCGGTTGGTCGCTTGGCACAGTTCCGGGTCAAGGCCGATCGCTCATCATCCTGACAACCGAGGCGGGCGTTGCGGTCTCGGCAATAGCGAGGATCCTCGAACAGATTGCGCCAGGGGCGCTCCTGCGACCGATGATCTACGAGCCGTTGCTGCTGGAGAACCCGAGCGAGCACTGCGGCAGCCTGCATTGAGGAAAGGGGGATGGGGCCATTGCATCTTGCAATGGAAAGGAAGCCTCATGTCCTGCGACATTGATTACCGTTACCGCCGCGCACTCCAGCCCGATGGGCTGACGACCTTCGAAAATGCGCTGCGAGCATTGAACGAGGCCGTGGATGATGTCCGTCTGGCAGGCCGGCAGGCCGCAACCTGTCCGGCAGTGCTGCTGCTGACGCGCCACCTTCAACGCATTGCTGACGGAAGGCCGACCGAATGTGAGGCAGACGACCAGGCTCTGCGGTCCCAATGCATTGAACGCCTTGCCGAGCTCAAACACAGGCCTGCGATCATTGCGCTGGTCAAACGCGGGATCGACTATCGTCCCGAAGAACTGCGCCACTACCGGCGCGAGGGCACGCGGGCGCTGCGCCAGATCGCAGCAGGGATCGGGCTCGAGCACGCCGATTATCGCATCAGCTATTACACCTCACAGGAACAGCTCGCGGGCGAGCATGTGCTGGAAGCCGACGGGATCTACGTCCGGATCAGCCCGGAAAGGTTCGGCGAGCCGGGTCTCGCCTGGCGCAACCCGTTCTGGAAACCGCCTGGCGCGGTGATGCGCAAAGCGCCGATCACCGCCCTTGCAGACATTCCCGCACTCACGGCGCGGATCGCGCGCGAATTGAAGATCGCACCTCCGGCGCAGCCGGGGCTCATCTGAAGGAGAACACGCATGGGCTGGCTTTACATGCACCGTGCCGGAATGGGGGGCTTCGACACTCCCAAGGCCTATCTTGACAATCAGCTCACATGGGAGCGCGAGAATGAAGAAACCGGCACCTTCGAAGGATGCCGGGTCATCAGAAGCGTGTCCACAACCGGTGCCTACTACGCGGCTGTCCAGCGCTATGGACCGAACAACCAGACCCACGCCATCTCCGCGGTGATCTGTCTGGTCCGCTGGAACCCCAAGGCAGCCGACGGCCTCCTGTTCGGCTACAAGGACATGGATGAAAATTCAGGACCGGTGGAGGCCGGGTGCCCCAGAAGTGTCCTGGAGGAGTTGGGGCCAACCAGTCATCCTTATGCCCTCGACTGGCGCAACCGGTGCTACCGCCAGCTCCGGCTCAAGGAACGCAAGATCGCCGATGGCGACATGATCCGGCTGCCTGAACCGATGAAGTTCACCGACGGCACCGAACACGCTGAATTCAGGGTGACAAAGCGCGGCGCGAAAATTGAACTCAGCACGCCCGATGGCCGAGGCCGGTTTCGCATCAGCAGATTGATGGAGCGCCGATTTGAAGTCGTGCCCCCAAAGCGCGCGGTGCGCACATTCTTCCCGGCGACGCCGTAACGCTCGGGAGGTGATCATGCTGCCTCAGAGCCTGGACCCCAGAAGGGCGATCCTGTGCGGGCGCGCCAATGCCGAGCGTGTCGCCATTCGGATGACCGCAAATTCCGGGCAGAGCCATGCCGTGGTGAGGACGGACAGCAAGCTCCAGCCCTTTTGCGTTCTGCCTGCAGAAGAGGGCCTTGCCGGCGCGATCGAATTGCAGGTCGTGGTTTTGTAAGAGCGGGTAACCTCTTCGGCAAAACGGGAACACCTGCTGGGTTTGACACCCAAACCTTGATTACCGCAGATATTGACGCTATATCGCGTCAGAATTCATGGGAAAGTGCAATGGCGATTCAAAACTACGCTGACAACGGCGCGTTTGCTCCGCGCAAGATCGTCGACGCGCTGCGGACGACCAGCGACGAACTCGCACGCTCGCTGGGCCTCGGCAAGGATGCGATCCAGCGCAAGGACCGGATCGCGTCCGACCGGACGCAGCGCCGCCTTCGCCAGATGGTCGAGGTGCTCAACAAGGTCGAGCCGCGCTTTGGTTCGGCGTTGTTGGCCTATGCCTGGTACCGCTCGGAACCACTGCCGGGTTTCTCGGGCCAGACTGCCATGCAGCTCGTGCAGAGCAACCGGGCCGATGACGTGCTGACCTATATCGACGCGGTCGACGCCGGCGTCCACGCCTAGTCCAATGCACTTTACCGGGCTGCTCTACCGCGCCCACAATCCGGTCTGGTCCCGTGAACCCCTCTCAGGGGAGGGGGCCGCCCGATTTGGCGGACGGTTCAATCGCATGGGGCGCACGGCGCTCTATACTTCCCTCGCCCCTGAGACCGCGCTGCGCGAGGCCAATCAGGCTGGCACGCTGCAGCCCACCACGCTGGTGGCCTATCAGGCCGACATCGGGCCGCTGCTCGATGGCCGGGACACGGCTGCATTGCATCCCTTCGGCATCACACCGGCTGAACTCGCCGACCCGTCATGGCGTGATCGGATGCTCTCCGGCAAGCCGGTCCCGACGCAGGACCTGGCGGAGGCCGCGATCGCGCAAGGCTATGCTGGCATCGTTGTCCCGAGCTACGCCCGCGGCGCCCCCGCAGACGCGCTCAATCTTGTCCTATGGGACTGGGACGGGCGCATCACGCTTGTTGATGACGACGACCGACTTGGCCTTCGCAATAACTGATGGCCTCTTATTCCTCGATCATCCCTCCGAGGCCGGGATCGAGATACCACGATGGGCCTTCGGTAAAGTCGGCGTTGCGGGCAGGAACAGGGCCATCAGGCTCTGACGAGACGTAAGGGTTGACCATCGGTGCCGGGTGCTGGCCCGAGCGCAGAATGTGGCCCGACATCTGGCACCGCGGCCCGAGGAGCTCGAAGAGCCATTCGAGATCGTCGAGCATCTGGACAACCCCGCGCCCTGCCAGTGCATAGTAGAGGCAGCGCTGATAGTCATCGCAATGGCAGGACAGGATCTGCGTCAGCCGAGCCTTGGCATTGGGCAGGCCCTGAAACACGCCCTGCAAGGTCTCATAGAGCTCGCGCGCTGAGTAATAGGCATCGAACGGCTCCACTCCGATCGAGGCATTGGCGAGCATACGCTTGGTTGGACGGCAATTGGGATCAAGTGCCGCGTCGCGCAGCGTGACATCGAGGTCGAACTTGCCGATATCAAAGACCTTGTTCATTATTCATGGGCTCCTGCAGATTATGAACATAACGTGAACAAACGACAGGGTCAAGGCGTCATCATGCATGTGGCTGGTAGGTAAGGACACCACAGGAAAGACCGGCAGGGTCGCCATCAGCGACGAGCTGAAGGCTGCGCTGGTGCGCTGGTATACAGGCCGGGGCAGCGAGGCCGACCACCGCGCTTGCGTCTCACTGGTCTCGACCGCGCGAGAGAACCACAAGTGGATCGCCTGCGATTGCCTTGGGGCAGAGCGGCCGCCGCCGCTGATGAGCGCGGCCTATCTCAGTTTTCAGGAAACCTATTACCTCCGGCGTCTTACCTCGCGGCCAGGCCACGAGCCGGGCTGCCCGTTTCATCTGCCGCAGGCGCCACCGCGCATCCGCGAGACCGTGAAGGATTCGCTCTATGCCATCGGCCTTCCAAAAGGCCTGTTCAGCGCACACCAGAAGGCGCCGGAGAAGCTTGCACAGAGGCCAGAGGACATAGAGCCCGACGACCGCTCACGCGGCGTCGCGATCCCGCGCCTCGGCAAGCTGCTCTGGTTGCTGCTCGAACGCGCAGGCTCGAATATCCTGCGCGAATTACCGCCCAGCGGCAGGCGCGCAGGCTCGATCAGCGAAGAAATGCGTCACCTCAAGCGCGCCGCTCAGGGCCTCGAAATCGCGCCGGGCATCCGGCTGTCGGATCATCTCTACACCAACGCGATCGATTACGAGAAACGGCGGGTCCATGCCCGATTGCGGGCTGCGGCCGAGACCTGGCCGCCCGAGTTTGCACCGCAAGCCTTTCTGCTTCTCGAAGCGAGCGAGGTCACATCGAGCGAGGTGGTGACGGGGCTCGGAACTGTCGAAATCCGCAACCGCATCCAGCACACCGGGATCATCCGCGCCGAGGTCGAGCCCCCATTTCTGGTGCTTGCTGTCGTCGGCGAGCACAGCCGGCGCGAAGGATACCTGGCGCTGCGGGCATATGCCCAGCCTGTGTTCAGCGGAAACCAGTTCGTGCCCGCCGAGCGCGACCACGATCGCGATGTGCTGCGCGCGCTCCAACAGGCCCAGTATGAACTGCGTCGCCTCGGCGTCAGGATGGCGGTCAAGAAGGTCCTTTTTGACATCACGCTGGGTGCTGGCTCGGCGAGGCCGGATTTCCTGGTGGCGCTGCTCGATGAGCATAGCGGGGAGGAATGCAAATTCGCGCTCCAGATCCTGCAGTCGGATGATGCCGACTATCTTGAGCTGTGCAGCATCGAGCGCGAGCGTCTCGCTCAGGCAGGGCATGTCGTATGCCTGTCGGTCAGCAGCGTGACGCCTCAGAAAATTATCAGCGAAGCCCGCCGCATTCTCGCGTGAAGGGGAGGGGGAGGATTTGAGCGAACCTGAAGAAGGAGAGTTCGCTCATGACATGCTTTGCTCCGTCGCCGCGCCCATCGACATCGATCTGGGGTGCTGTCCAACAGGCCGATCAGCTTGGCCCCGGGATTTGGTCGGTGATGACCGCCAGCCACGGCGGCATCATTCTGTCCGATCAGAGACAGGCCGCCATGCCGTCAGCGCTACAGATCGACGGAGGGTCCTACGAAGAAGACTGCGATTGGGCGCTTCCGATCCTCGCCTTCACCAGCGAGCTTGAAGGACAGGGCTCCTGCTCTATGGGCTTCCTGCAGCTTGCCCGCGATACTACCCGATGTTGGCACCCGGACCGCTTCAGCGCCTTCACCGGCGAGGCCATAGAGGAGAATTCCTCTGCGATCCTGCGGACGCGCAAGGCCTATATGGCCGCGATCGGCGAATTCTGCGTGACCAGCGCCTGGGGCGATTGGGCCGAGTGGGTGCCGGACGGCAAAGTCGGCGTGATTGCCCGGCAAGTCGAGCGCGTCGATCACCTTGGCCGCCCAACCTATGGCGAGGCCGAGGTCTGCGCGCTCATCGCCAAGGACCTCTACGCCGCGCGCGGCGAGGTTAAGGCGCTGCGTGATACGGCGCACGACATCATCCCGATTCCTGAAGCCCTGCGACCCAAGCGCGTTGGCTGAAGAGCAGGCCAAGGCAGCCGGGCTCCGGCCAGGCATCAATCCGCTGTTCTGAAGGGAAGGGGGAGGGGAAGGGCGAAACAGTGCGATGAAGGACCCCTTGTCATGAACCCGACAGTTATTCGACCCAGCGTCAGCCCGAAGACGATCACCAAAGTCACGCGCCTCTTCAATGGCACCATCGGCGATATCCTCGGCGAGCTCCTCCAGAACAGTCGCCGCGCGGGCGCTTCCCGGATCGATATCGCCTGCTGCGCGGATCAGGACGCAGCGCGCCTGACCCTTGTCGATGATGGAACCGGAGTCGCCCATCCGCAGACCATGATTGCGCTGGGGGATTCGGGCTGGAGCCAGCACATCCATGAGGCCGAAGACCCGGCAGGCATGGGTGTCTTCAGCCTGGCGGGCAAGGAAACCCGGATCAGCTCGCGTCATACCGATGCCGACATCGGATGGTCGGTCCATGTCCCAGCGGATGGCTGGACCGGTGCGCAGGACATTGCCGTGCAGCCCCTTGCTCGCCCCGTCGGGACGACAATCAGCTTCCTGATGCCCGGCGTGAGCGAGCAGACCACCGAGCGGATTCTGCGCGAGGTCGCGAAGTTCTACCCGCTGCCGGTGTTCTTCAATGGCACGGAAATGCCACGCGAGGACTTTCTCGCCAAAGCAATCTACATCGCCGAGTGGAACGGCAGCCAGATCGGCGTGTTCGAAGGGCGCGAATACCACCAGGACCCCACCACGAATTTCTATGGGATGGTGCTCACCCGCAAGCTTGCCAGCGTCTCGGAGAGCCTTGGCGGCAAAACATACCATGCCCGGCTCGATATCGGGGCCACCCCGGGCCTTGCCCTTGTGCTCCCGGCGCGCAAGGAATTCGTCGAGAATGCCGCGTTTGCGGCGCTTCAGGCGGCCTGCAGGCGCACGATCTATGCCGCGCTGGCGCACAGAGGCCAGCACCGGCTTTCCTTCGAGAACTGGAAGGAAGCGCGCGATCTTGGGGTTGCCCTGCCGGAGGCCGACCCCTGCCTGCCCCGCTGGCATGCTGCCATTGCGGAGAGCGACAACGTCAATGTCGAGTATGAGGAAATCGCAGCAGGTGCGGACACGATCCTTGTCGCGGATCTTGAGCCCGATATTGCCCAGGGACTGGAGCGCGCGCTGCGCGACCACCCCTTGCGCCCGCACCTCGTCGAGAACCATCCCGCATACGCTGGCTATGGCTGGTATGACGCGCTGCATCAGCTCGGCAACGTGCGCTTCTATGTTGCAGCCGGAGAGCGCGACCACGTCATCGCCGAAAACGGCAGCTTCCCCCCGCTCGATGACCATGTTCGTGCCGAGACGATCGAGCTGAGGTTCTGCGTCTTCCACCGCGCCAGCGTAACGCAGCGCGAGGAACGGATCTCGGCAGATGTCGCCTTCGTCCTCGGCGAGGATGGTTGGTACAGCGGCATCGACCAGATCCGCATTGCCTATGTTCCGGGTCCGGCGCTGACGCCTGAAACGCTGGTCGATCTGATCGAGAACGTCTGTTTCTGCGCGAACGACGACAGCGAGGCCGACTCCTGGGACACCCAGCACGAGCACTTCCTGCGCGATGCGCGCGAGCTCGCGGCCCGGGTGCTGCTCGGCGAGGACGAGGCCATTGCGGCGCGTATCCGCGACACGCTTGCCGGCATCCTCTGGGTCATTCCCAAGGACCGGCAGGTTGCCATTACCGTTGCTGCCGGGACCGCGATCGATGTTCAGCTTTCCGCTTTTCAACCTGCGGGCTGAGTCCCGCGAGGCCGTCCGGTTGTCCGCTCGTCGTCTCTTGGATCAGGAGGAGACCTCCAATGCATGACACATCTGACCTCACTTGCGCGCGGCAACGCACCGAGCGCATTGCGCTGCTCAATGATGCCGCGCGCCAGGGCCGTGACCGAACGGCCCGCATCGTCATGACCTCCGGGTTGCTTGCAGAATTCGGCGGCGACACCGTGGCACAAAGCATGATGGCCCAGGCTCGGTTGATGGCCGCTCTGCGCCATTGCACCTTCGCCCAGGATTCGCCCGAGCGAGACTTTGCAAGCATGGATGTCGATGGCATCAAGGTGCTGATGAAAGTCGATTATTACGATACCGAACTGGCATTCGGGTCCGAGGATCCGGCCAATCCAGCGATGACACGGCGCGTCATTACGCTGATGCGGCCAGCGGACTACTGATCAGTTCAGGGGCGGACATGTCACTGCGCCGCGGGGCATAGGCCACGTAAATGGTGGTGAGGTAACGAGCGCATGAGCAGACACAAAGTACCGCTTCGTGACGGGATTGCAGCTGCCAGTGCCTATGTCGGATGGGACCGACCGCTTCAGACCTATTTCGCGCAGGTTCTGAGCCTCCCTGACGAAGACGGGGAGGAAATCGAACTCGTATGGGTCGGAACCGCTTTCAGCGAGCTGCCCCGCGCGGTTGACGCAATCCGCGCGCTCGAGCCCTATTGCCATATCGAGGCAAGTCTTGCCGCACAGCTCGAGATCGACAGGATGGCCTGCCTCGCCACGCGCGATGGACCCAATCAGCTCGAAGCCAAGGCGTTCATGGCGCGCCTCAACCAGATCAAGGACGGGTCCGAGCCCGAAGCTTAGGTCGGTACAGACCGGGCCTGGCTCGTAGCAGGGCCGGTTCAGCTCCAATCCAACTATCGAGACTCCTCAGCCCTCTGGGCTGGACAGGATGACGCGCGCCTGCGGTGGCTGGCGCACGGGCCGGGCCAGGGGCCCGGAGGAGAGGGGGGATGGGAGAAGGTGTTCCGGACAAGGGGTTCGGACGGCATCAGGAGAACTTCGACATGAACATCGGCACCCTCAAGGCCAACGCAGAAGGCGTTCACATCGGCCGCATCACCACCCTGACCTTCAGCGCGACGGTTGCGCTGCGGGCCTTCGAATCCACCAACGAGCGGGCACCCAAGTTCGACCTCATGGCGCTCTCGGCGGACCGCCGCAGCTGGGTCAAGATCGGCGCGCTCTGGGAATACTCGTCGAACGAGACCGGCGAGTGCTTCCTCTCGGGCCAGATCGACGATCCCAGCCTCTCGGCGCCGATCCCGGTCGCCATGTTCCAGCAGAACGATGGCAGCTACAACGTCGCCTGGCGCCGCTCGAAGCCCAAGGCCTCGCTCGACGGCTTCGGCAGCGAGAGTGAAGGCGCCCTGCCGCCGCTGACTGCCACCGGCGACGAACCGGCCAGCGACCGCAGCGTTGACAGCGCTGCTGCCACCGGCGACGGTCTGGGCGACAGCACCGCTCCGGCACCCAAGGGCAAGACGCGCGCGAGCGTCGACGCCTGACCGGGACAAGCCCCCCGTGACCGGTGCCGCGACCCGCGCCGGTCACATCGGGAAGGCCCGTCCGCGCATTCGTCGCGGGCGGGCCTTTTCTTTTGCCCGGTGCTTGCAAGCCGAGCCGACCTGCAGCGGAAACTCTGCCTGCGAAAGAGAAGGGGGAGGTGCCGTTCAAGCAAAGGAGGCTTGAATGGCACAGACAAACTGGACTCTCGATCTTGGCGGGGCTCCGTGGAACGAAGACTGCGCGCAGATCGGCCACACCCCGAACTTCGACCTCGTGAATACCGCGGAAGCAATGCTCTACAGGGCTGCGCTGATCGCGGTCGCCGGGCCTCCGCCCGCCGGGATCACCCTGCGGATCAAGGCTAACGCCCATGATTTCGGGACCTACCGGACGGTCGAGGCGAGCGTCGACGACGAACAGGACGATGGTAGCCATGCCAGCTATATCGAGACCCTCGAGACCGGCTTCGCCTTTTGGCATCAAGCCGGGTTTGCACCGCCTGAATTCGGCAAACTGACAGCGAGCAATCAGCTTGCGGGTTTCGTCGTGGATGCCGTCGCAAGCGCGCTGCGGATCACACGGCCGAGCAGCACCGGCGCATTCTTCCCAGCGTCCTCCGGACCGCTTCACCGGAACCTCACCGCAGCCTTTCCGGAGGCGGCGCAGCGCGCCTTTTCCGAAGCGAGCCTGCCATGCTGACCGACAGCGAGCGCTTCGCCTTCAGCGTCTGGCGGATCCATGCGTTCGCCTCGACGGGCAATGCCTACGACGCCGTGCAGACCGACGAGAGCATCGCAGCCGGTGACACCCTGCTTGTTCTCGATGAACGGGTTGTCGGTGTCGCGATGACTTGGCCTTTTGCCATCACCGCAGAGCCGGGCAAGCTTCACGCGGTCTGTGAGCCATGCGCTGGTGAAACCCTTGGGCACATTGAAACGGCGCTAGATGTTCCAGACGGGTCAATCGCGCGAGCCTGCCGCCTCGCACGGACACTGGGCTTTGCGATTGATGCGGGCCTCGTCCCCTTGTTGCCTGAGCTGCTGGCGGCAGAGGTGGACGGCTAGCGCGGCAAGCGTCGCCACAGAAATCTTGCTATTTTGGCAATAATTGCTATTTTGGTGCCAAGAGGAGATACCACCATGCCAGCGACGGCGAATGAGCACCCCAGGATTCCCCTGACCCGGTTTCACAACAACACCGGCGAGTTCCTTGATCTCGCAACCAAACAGCCGGTCGTCCTCACCAGCCATGGGCGCGAGCGACATGTCATCGCAGATAGCGAATATTTCCGCCATCTTGAACAGGCAGCACGCGGTGTGATCGCCGGCCACATGAATATCGAAGCTGTCGCTTCGTCCGACATGACCGAAGCCGATCGCAAGGCTTTCGCTAATGCACGGCCTTCGGCCAGTGAACTCGCCAATGACCGCTGGGAAGACTGACCGCCCCGCCGCAGGCCATATCCTCCGATACGTCTATCTCTTCGAGGAAGAGCAGAGACGGGGCCGCGACGAAGGCGTCAAGGAACGCTTTGTCGTCGTCGTTGGTGTGGAAGGGTCACGCTACCTGGTCGCGGCGATCACGACCAAGGGCGAGGGGCGCAAGAACGCTGTCGCAATCCCCGATGAGATCGCACGCGCAGCCGGGCTCGCTCCGGGCAGCGCCATTGTCGTTTCGGAATTCAACCGGTTCACCTGGCCCGGGTTCGACATCAGACCCCTGATGAAGCAGCCCGGGTACATTGCCGGACGACTCCCACCGCGGTTCACGGCAAAGACCATCGATGCCATCGCAGCCTGGGGCGCCGCTGCCGTCGATCGCGATTGATTGCCGCAACGCAGAGACAGGCAGCCCCCTTGGAGCCATGTCTGACCCCGCATCAAGGCCAGTATGGCGGCAACTTCGGGGATCGGCACCCCAGGTAGCCAAAATCGGGTCTTCCGGACGACAGCCACAAAGAGTCTATTCGCTCCCTAAAATCGGTGAGGACGGGCGATCGATCCTGCGATCATCACCGTCGACAGCAAGCTCCTGCGAGCCGAGACGCGGCGAGGTCGATGTCCAGGCGTGCGATAAGCTCCTGTGCCAACAGCACGTCCGCCGCCCAGTGCCCCTGCCTCTCTGGTCGAGCTTAGGGCCAACCTGCAGAAATGCGAGCCGTGTTGCCCGGCAAGCCGGGCTGCCCGCACCATCTCGCTTTCTGAGGTTTCCCGCGCGCCGCAGCGCGCGGTGTCCCAGCTCTCTCGCCGAGGCTCGATAAGGGCACCGGCGGACGAGCCGTCGGCACCAAGGAGGCTCATGCAATGAACATCGTCAACCTCGTCGGCCGTCTCGCCAAGGATCCCGTTGCCCGCGACCGCAGCGACACCCGCATCACCGAACTGATCCTCGTGACCGAGCGTCCGGTCATCCGCGACGGCAAGGTCCAGAAGGATCCGGGAACCGGCTACCCGGTCAAGGATGCAGAATTCCACAAGGTCACCGTCTTCAATGGCCTCGGGCTCCCGCTGCGCCAGCACAAGGCCAAGGGTGACCAACTCGCCGTGACGGGCCGCATCCACTACTCGCGCTGGCAGGACGCCGAAGGCAATGACCGCTATGGCTGCGAGATCATCGCCGAGAACGTCGAGTTTCTCTGACCGGGAGGGGCGGCGCGCAGGCGTCGCCCGAGCCCTTTCAGGGGGGCGACAGCTGGACACCGGTGGCGTCCAGCTTGGTTCCCCGGTGACCGCAGCTGCAGCGCAAGTGCCGCGCGACGATCTCCAGCTTCATCGGGATGGATTTGGCAAAGCATCGGTCTCGCAGTTTGGCCGCCGGAACGATCACAACGCGGCGGCATGCGAGACATTCAACCTGTGCGTTGAGGCCATGGCGAACCAGATCGGCCACCGTATCGAGACGCTTGCTGCCCATAGCCACGGCAGAACATCATAAGAACATTAGTTGTCAAGCGTGCTGCGGGGTTGCGCAATCGGCCTGATCAGAAAGACCCGCAAACCGAATAACAAGACACTTTGCGCCGAAGCAAAAAAGCGCAATAATCCCGCACATTGCAGCTGAGGAGTATGACATCATGGCACTCTTTAGGGTAAATCTCGACGAACAGCTCGAGGAGCATCTGGATAACGCAGCCCAGTACCAGCGGCACGATCGATCCGAAATCGTCCGACAAGCGCTGACCGAGTATTTCAGTTCAGCTCAGAACCACGTCCACGACGACGAAGCCATCTGGGACGAATGGCGCGACTTCTCCCGAACCGTGCTCGACGCACAACAAAAGGCGATCATAGCCGCCATCCGAACCCTTCCCGATGAGGCATGGGCCTCGCGGAGCGAAACGCTCGATCGCCTAACCAAGGCCATCGAAGACGTCGAATGGGACCAGGGCATTGAGCCGATCTATGAAATCTTGAGAGAAAAGGTGATCGAAAAATCGCTCGCCTTCGCCACTAACCCCGAGATCGAACCCACCAACCGAAGCTACCCGTTCGCGCCCATCATCCGCTTCGACATTGGCTTTGCAACCGATGACCTCTACTCGGTCCGGCTGCCGCTGATCCAGGCATTCTTCCAATACTACTGGGAAGCAGGCGAAGCGGCTTTCGATGAAATACCAGCCATCTGGGAAGCTGCCAAAGCGCGCATAGATGCTGGCGAAAGGCGCCCCTCAAATGAGGAAGCTGCAGCGGCGCGACGGACCTCTGGCTAGGAAATGGTGCTCTGGCAAGCGGAGTGGTTGATGTATCATCTTCCGTACGCGCGCCTTGCATGAGGCTACCGTCATGCAAGCGGCCTTGCTTCAAACTTGGTTGCCCCCTCGCAGGATAAACAGTGGGTGGCGTCTCCCGACCTCTGGCCGGGATCGCGCTCTATTCCGCCCCGTGCGCTGCGGCCCCGTCTTCACGAAGGCTTCGCGCACCCAAGGCTTCACCGAGCCCCTGAAAGGTCTCGGTCCTTCAGGTGACGATCGCTGACGCATTTGGCCGCTGGCCACGCTTGCGCGCTGCCGCCTGATGAGCGGCGCTCTCAAGCGGCTCGGGCTGCGCCGGGGCATTGCGTTTCTGATGGCCCGCCGGCTCTCGGTTCCGCCGCTCGCGGCCGAGTTGCCGCGCGCGATTTCACGTTTCAAACTTCTTCGTTTATCAGACCTTTGAAAGGAGATGAGATATGGCCAACGTCAGTGGGTCGGAGCGCAAACGGCGCAAGAAAACGCGCGAAGAGAATTCCGTTTGCGCACGCTGCAGCATAACGCTTAGCGACGGATGTGCGGACACTCATCATGATTTTGAGCGTGGCGATAAGCGATACACGGATGAAGCTCATCGACATGCTGTGTGCAAGCCGTGCCATCGAGGCATTCATCAAGTCTTTCCGCAACAAGCCGTCCCTCTTTCCGAGGTGTTGGCCAAGGAGGCATCAGGTGAGATCAAGATTGCCAGAATCTGCTGTGCGAACTGTGCATAGACACCGCCGCCGCAGCCATCTCGGCTATTGTCGTTTCCGCGGCAAACTGCACGAAGCTGCCGGTCTGCTTCAAGTACGGCTCCTGCTCGTCACTTAATGTGGCCCGCCACTGGTATGGACCCTATCGGTCCTCCTGATCCAGACGGACCGCCTTTTCGATGAAGCCCTGTGGCTCTCTCACGAAATGCGCTGCGTCTGATTGCAGAACCGTCCTGACGACAGCTTCCCTGCTTGGCTGAATGATCGCACCCTCCGGCGTTGCAAAGACGCAGTCGAGTTGCCGCGCGACGTCGCAGACCCCGCCGACCAAAGGCAAAGAGAGATCTGCCGCGTCGAAGCGGACCTGGATTTCTTCGATGAATTCGTCATCGAAGCTCACCTGAATGTCGTCCGCAGGTTCGTCACCCCACACCCGGAGACCGGTGTACGATCGCGGCTTCTCGGGCAGCAGCATGTCGAGTTTTGCGAACAGCGCATCCGCCTTTGCGATGGGCAGTGCCAGAACAACTTCCTCGAGCTGCCCGCGGCTCATCCGTGCTGCGTGGACCCCTGCGATACGCGCCGCAGAGGCAGGGATGAGGTTGATGACGAACTGCCAGACGGCCATGGCCCGAACATAGCGTCAATGCGGGCTCCGACAATGGGCTCGTTCGCTAAGTGCCGCCCATGCGGGCAGGGCAGCGCCCCTTACCCGCGAACGCGCCTTTCCTTGCCAGGAAGGCGTTCGCGCTCGGAGCTTTCCGACCGTAATGCGTGCTGCTGCGAGCAGGCGGGTCATTCGGTATCCTCCGTCCGGTCAAGGATCGGCTCAGGCTGTCGCTGCGCTTGCCTTCACCGCCCGCGTGGCGGTGATGCCCGCTTTGCGGCATCATCCCTGACAGTCCGTCGTCTTGCGACCAGCCCCGCCAAACGGTCTCTCAAGATGGGGGGAGTTCCCGCTGTAACCCCTTCGCAGGGCCGAAGGGGCGGCCCGGTGTGGCGCTGAAGCGCCTGACCGGCCCTGCCTTCGTCTCACCTGCTCGAGGGCGGGAACGTCTCTTCCACACACACAGGAACACCTGCCGAAACCTATCGGCGGCCGCCCCTTGGTCAAGGATCGCGGTCCCCCCAATTTTCAGCAATCGCGGCTGTCTCGCTGCGCTCGCGCCACGCTTGGCAGAAAATCGGTTCCCCCACGCCCGCCATGGCGGCGGCGAGACGAGCTCGCCGTCCCTGACACGGTTCGTCCGGCCCGATGGGTTTTTGGCTGTTCCCAATGTGGGGACGATTTCAAAAATCGGAGGCTTTTATGACTTTTTTCAATTCGTTCGCAGATCTGGCTCAGGCACGGATCAATCTCGCCGATGCTCGTGAAGGGATCACGGAATCCTATGACGGAGCGTTTCTTGAACACAGCGATCTGGCAAAGCTCAACATCATCGAGGCTCCAATCGCCGCAGAGATGCCGGATCCCGACATGGCGCGCCGCGCCGTGGAGATGGCAATCGGAACGATCTTCGATGTCCTCAAGGACACGCGCATGGAGGAATTTGCGCAGCAACTCGCCTGGGGCATGGTCAACTCCTTCCACATGACCGCACGCCTGGCTGAAGGTCGCGAGGACGATGCTGCAAAGAAGCTGGGCGAAATGGCCCGCCACTTCGACCCTTCGGAGATTTACGCTGTCGAGCTCGAGGAAACACAACAGCTCTGCCAGACACTGCAAGGATGCCGCGAAGCGCTCGAGGCGATGCGCGATCATGCAGCGGACGTCTACCGGGTCGAAACCGGTCGCCCCTTCACGGCCGCACGGGGATCGCAAGTCAGCAAGAACGGGGTTACCGCAAGCCAGGTGCAGGCACGCGATTTCCTCGCCGCACGCGCCAAGGATCGCAGGGCACAATTCCAGCCCGATGGCCCGCTGGTGATCGTGTCAGGTGGCCAGAAGGATTGGCACGATTTTGCGATGATCTGGGCTATCCTCGACGACATCAAGTCGCGGATCCCGAACATGGTCCTGGGCACGACCGGCATGCGCAAGGGCGTCGACGCCATGGCCGGTGCATGGGCGCAGCAGAACGGGGTCAACACGATCCTGTTCGTCCCCGATCAGCGCCACGGCAACCGGGCTCCGTTCCTGCGCAACGAGAGCATCGTTAAGCTGAACCCTGTTGAAGCGATCATCGGTGAAGGGTCGGGCATCCAGTCCAACCTTGCACAGCGCCTCCGTCAGGCAGGCGTGCCGCTGCACATCCGCCGGATCAGTGATCAGGCGCAGGTTCGGTCGCGCAACTTTGCGTGAGCGCTCTTCGGAAGGCTCCGGCTTATCCCGGGGCCTTCCGCTCTTCTTTTGCGCAAGGGGCGGGCTCTGGGGGCATCGAACCCCCTTCGCCCGCTGACGCGAGCATCGCGATCCCCTGAGTTTATCAGGCGCGCTTGTGCCTTGGCTCGGCGCGCCTTGCCCATGCTCGATGCTTTGCATCTTGCGGGCATCGCTGCCGCACTAACTGCCACACCCGGACAATGGGTCGACCAGCCATCCTTGGGGTGAACCAGAACCACCTGGCGGCATTCTGCCACCAGCTCAGGTAGTGAGAAAGAAGAGGGGGATGGAGGAGACGAGCAGCGACAGGAGGCAAAGATGCTCGTCACATTCCGCGTCAAGGATATCGAGACAAGGCTCAATTCGAAACCGGCTCAGATATGCCCGCCAGAGCTCGCAGCACTGATGCGCAGACTGCACACCGCCAACAGCACGATCGATGCAGACCCAGGCGAATTCCTGGCCGCGCCCCTGAACTTCGAGATCAATGCCAACGCGCTTGCGATCGCCGAGTTCGCATCCTGTTTCGACCATCGCCCGGAAATGATCGCGATCGTCGAGGAAGCACAGTTTCTTGGACGAATGCTGCGGATCGAGCACCACCAATACGACGCACCGATCACGATGCGGGTGAGTGAGCACATTGCACTGGTAGGCGACATCACAATGAGCAGCGACCTTGCTGCAAAGGTGCTCACCTCGCTTGGCTACCACCGCCAAGAATCTGGCCAACTGTCCCTGCAAAAGCTTGGGACAGCGCTCGAGGATCACCGGACTTATGCGGCTTTCGCCAAGGCAGGAATCACTCCGCTCTTCGAAAGCCTCGCGTTCATCGCCGCCACCGATTGTGGAGAGCAACATCCGCTGCTCGAATGGACCTCATGACTATCCGGACAGCAGTTCACGAGCAGCCACGAACCGACTGAACTCGTCGCCATGTTTAACGCTCGATCTGCAAATTGCCTCCTGCAGGATCGAGGTGGAAAAGGGTGCCCGGCACGTTGCCGCGGTGCCCTTTTTTCATGCCCCCTGGGTCACGGCACTGCCGAACAACCACATTCCGGCACATAGCTTTCGCGAAGTCGCTGGTAACGCATGCCTCCCGCCGCAGGCACGTCCACCACCATCGCCATGAGCACCCCGCCAGCATACTGGTCAACCACTAATTTCCCGACCGAGAAGCCGTGCTGCGCCGGCTTCCGCACCATCGAAAAATTAGCGGTCAAGCCTCCGCTTCGCTCCGGTGACCAGCACACTGACGGGGCGCTGTTTCATGGCATGGCGGACGAGCCGCCGAGCGCCAGGAGGCAAGGTCATGTGCTACACAACAGAAAGCTACGAAGACGACATTTCAGTGCTTCGCCAGATCAATCCCAACATCATCGCCCTTGATGAAAAAACGCTCGAAGCTGAGCGGCGCTCCTACCACACATTCTTCGACGTCCATGTCGTCGAGACCCGGGACGGGTACATCCTCATTGAGGAGGGAGACTATGGCGAGCTGCCGATGCACCTGATCGATCAGATCGTCTACACCGCTACAGGCAAAATGGCCGATGAATTCTGACGAGACAGGGCGGTGGTCACCGCCGCCCAACTCGGCAAAAATCAGGCCTCACCCGCCGAGCTTTTCGAGAGCAGAAATCGCTACCTTTGGCTTCACTTTGACGGCTAGCTCCAGAAGGGCAATCGCCGTATCCTGACCGACCTTTTTGATGAGCCGATTCAGCTCTCGTTCTGCTTCCTCACGCTCAAGCTCTGCAAGCTTCTGCCGGCGCTCCTCCAGCTCCTTTTCCGCTGCTGCCAGGGCAGATCGTTCGCGTTCAAGTTTCGACACCATTGCGCATTCCTCCAAGCCTTGAAAGACCATGCGAAGATGCACCAATCGCAGGGTCTGTTCGAGGCATTTTTTTGCTTGCTGCTCTCGCGATACTTCATCTCGAAGCATGCCCAAATTGGACGCCCACCTTGATCGAACGTGGTGCCAATGACGTGACACAGCGGTCCACAGAGGCAGGCCAAACGTCTGTGGTCAGTTCGCGAGTCCGGCTCGCCGGCACATTCCCCCCGGAAGACCAGCTGGGCCAGTGATCCCCCTATGGCACTGAACCTAGCACAGGGCCTAAGTCCCTAATTTTATGCACACCGTACACCGCTGCGCGGTAGGCTGATGCAGCGAAGTTCTGCATATTTCACAATCAGTTAGGTAAGATTTTGCTCGAAATTCGCACGGTGCAGTCCGCTGCATACCGTCCAGTGCTCCATCATAAATATAAAAATACAGGGGCTTAGCGCTGCACCGGGCTGCATCTTCTAAGCTCTTGGCAAGGGGGCTGCAGCGTTATATACTCGGTCCTGCGATAGACGAACCACGCCTGAAAAGGTGTGGTAGTGGAAAAGAAACAGTTTCAGAGCGTCGGTGTAACGCTCAGCCCAAGGATGATCGACGTCGTCGATCAACTTGCGGCAAGCCGCGGTGTATCGCGGTCAGAAGCCATCCGCATTGCCCTTGAAGTCGGTATTCCGCTCCTGAAGGCGGGACTATCGCTCAATGCCGAGCGGGCTGTTACAATCCTCGAGCATACCCAGCTTGCGCTCTCGCTCATCGTCCAGGAGCAATATCCGGCTGATGCCGAACACCTGATCGCTCAGGCGCTCTCCAACGTGCGAGAGCATCATGGCTGAAGACATCAGGTTCAGCAAAAAAGCTGCCACTCTCACCCACGCTTCCGCGCGCGGAAAAGTGAAGCGGAACGCAGGCAATTTCACGCGCGGATCGCAGCTGTTCCACCATGAAATCCTGATGACCTGGGCGGGCATCAGAATGCCCCTCTACGTCTGGGTCGGAACCGCCATTCTTCTGCTGTGTGCCCTCGTCAGTTTGACCTTCAAGAACCACGAGGTGCAGCTCGTGCTTATGAAGCTCTACGCCGAGGCTTGGGGCTGGGTTCAGCTCAATCCGAACAAGCCTGTAAACCTGACGCTTCCATCGGGTCAGATGGTGCAAGGCACCATGTCCATGGTGCCCTATCATCCTGCAGTGGAAAGGGCGTGGGCCAAGGCTGTGCAGGTCAGCATTTCTGCGGGTCTTGGTGCAGCCTTTATCTGCGTCCCATTGACCGTCTGGTTCGTCGACTTTTCGAAACGGCGCGGCACCGACATTCTGACCGAGCGCCATGAGCGGGGGGCCGTGCTTGTGACACACAGCGAACTGGCCCAAGCCATCACCAGCCATAACTGGAAAGCGCATATCAGCGAGTGCCGCAAGCGCACGCCACCAGTGGACCCCGACAAGATCCTCGCAGAGCCCTTGAAGGACCGTGTTCGGGCGGGTCTGCATGCGCCTTACCGCCTGGCAGGTGTGCCGGTTCCTTGGCGTCTTGAGCAAAGCCATGCGATGTTCATCGGTACTACCGGTGCTGGCAAGACGACCGAGCTGAAGAAGATCGTCACGCAGGCGCGTGAACGCGGGCATCGCTGCGTCATTTTCGATCTGACCGGCACCTTCGTCGAAAGCTTCTATGATGCCGAAACGGACATCATCCTCAACCCGATGGATCGCCGCTGCGTGCCATGGTCGATCTTCAACGACTGCGACAATTACGCCGAATTCATGAGCGCTGCGACAGCGCTGGTTCCCAGCGGCCATAGCGCGGAAGATGACTTCTGGCAGAAGTCGGCACGAACCCTGTTCGTCGAGATGTGCGTCAAAATGATCAAGATGGGCGTGCGCTCAAATGGCGCGCTTTCCTACTTCCTGATGCAGTCGGATCTGAAGACGATCCATGCTCAACTTGAAGGCACGATCGCAGGTCCGATGATGTCACCCGCCGCTGCCAAAATGGCAGAGTCGATCCGGACCACCTTCATCGCCAATGCGAATGTTTTCCGCTTCCTGCCCGAACCTCCTCCGGGCGAAACCGGCTTCTCAATCAAGAACTGGATGACCACCGAGGTCAAGGAAGGGTCGATCCTTTTCATCACTTCCACGCACCCGGACCTGGTCCTCAATCGCCCGCTTTTGACGCTGTGGATGGACCTGGCCGTCAATGCGCTGTTCCACATGGGACGGACCCGAGATCTGCGCACCTGGTTTCTCATCGACGAAGTCCATGCGCTGCATCGTCTCCCGGCGATCGATCATGGTCTTCAGACCGCCCGCGCGTTTGGCGGAGCCTTCGTGCTTGGCATGCATTCCTTCGACAAGCTTGAAGAAACCTATGGCGAGAACGGAGCTACCAATCTGGCCTCGCTGGCGGGCACCAAACTGATCCTCAAGACGGCCGATCCCGAGACGTCGCGGCGATGCTCCGAGTTCATTGGCAACCGTCAGGTCCGGATCATGGATGAAGCCTATTCCTACGGCTATAATGACAACCGCGACGCCTCGACGATCACGCCTCGTACCAACGTCGAAGAACTCGTCATGCCGGTCGACATCAGCGACCTGCCCAGCATGCACGGGTTCGTGAAATTCCCCGACGGTTTCCCCGCTGCCAGGATCAGGCTGACGTGGAAGGATTACGAACCCCGCGCCAAGGGTTTCGAGCGTGTCACCGACATGCGCGCCGCCGAATACATCCCACCGTCCGGGGATATCGCGGAATTGGGGGGTGGGGATAGGGAAGGCGCACAACCTGACATCGCGCCTAAGGAGCGGAAGGATCGCGAAGAGGTCGCGCTGAGTGAGGCTGAGCGGGCGGCGCAGCAGCTGAGGGAGGCGATCGAGGGGCCATTGAACCCTGAGCGCGAGCTGACCGAGGAGGAGGTAACACGCAAGATTGAGGATGAAGAGGAGCGGGCAGACTTCGAGCGAAAGCCAGCGCAAGGGGAGCTGTATGGCTATAACCGCCCTGGCAAGAAGGACCAGCGCGACCGGCAAAACCTTGCCATGCGCGACAGCGAAGAGCGCGGCGCGCAAGCGAAGATCGAAGGGCCGAAGGGGCGAGCGCAGAACAGCAGGGCAGACGCGCAGGAGAGCGAGCTTTCCAAAGAGAACATGCGCGGCATCGGCAACGAAAAGCAGAGCCGTCAGGACCCTTCCATCGACGATGATCAGGAGCTTGGGCGATGAGCGCGGCCGCGCAAACTGGCCATGTGTCCCCGTCAATGTGCCCGCATTGTGCCGGTACGATCGGGCGGCGGATAAAGACCGTCCGAGCGGCTCTGGGTATCTCCCAGCACGTGATGGCATTGCAGCTCGGGATCGCGGACAAGACCATCAAGAACTATGAAGGTGGGCACAGGGATCCGCCCTCCAGCCTGATCGCTGCCATCTGCGAACAGTTCCGCATCGATGCCGCCTGGCTTCTGCTGGGCGATGCTTCGCGGCCGATGTTCCAGCATGAGCAGGCAAGGGTGGCCTGAGATGCTGTCGGTCGCATCGGTCGCATCTGCAGGCGGCGCCGCAAACTACTTTGCCAAGGACGACTACTATGTCGGCGATGGTCCTGCCGAGCTTAGCGAATGGGGTGGCGAGGGCGCGAAAGCGCTCGGGCTTGCAGGCCCAGTTGCCAAGGAAGACTTCGAAAAAGTCCTCGATGGCAAGTTGCCCGATGACACGGTCGTAAATGGCAATGCAAACCGCCGCTCGGGCATAGACCTCACATTCTCGATGCCGAAGTCAGCCAGCCTGCTGGCGCAGTTGGGCGGCGACAAACGGATTCTCGATGCACAGCAGGCCGCCGTCAAGGCGACCATGGCCTATCTCGAGAAGCACTATGCGCAGGCCCGCGATCGTTCGCGCAATGCCAACGGCGAGGGCGTGGTCACAGGCAAGCTCCTCTATGCCCTGTTCCAGCACGACACGAGCCGGGCGCTGGACCCGCAGAACCATACCCATGCTGTCATTGCCGCGATGACCCAAGACAAGGATGGCAACTGGAAGGCGCTGTGGAACGGAGAGATCTGGAAGAACAACACAGTCCTTGGCTCCATCTACAACGCCGCGCTGCGGACGAACCTCGAGAAGCTCGGCTACGAAACCCAGATCACGGGCAAGCACGGCCAGTTCGAGATCAAGGGCGTGGCGCGCGATGTGATCGAAGCCTTCAGCCAGCGTCGCCTGACCATTCTGGCAACGGCCGAGAAACTCGGGAAGAGCGCTAACGACACAGAAGCCTTGCGTGAAATCACCAAGCGCACCCGCGATCCCAAGCTCAATCCGGATGATAAGCAGGCGCTTCGGCAGGAATGGGCGAGGCGCGCTGCCGGGCTGGGGTTCGATGCCAAGGCGCTGGTCGAACAGGCGCGGGAACGCGGCTCCGAGGGGCGTGAAAGCCCTTTGGGGTCGCCGCAGCGTGTCCAGGAGACTCTTAGTGCGCTCCGCGACAGCGCCAAGCTCTACACTCGGCCAGCAGACACACTGACAACCAATGGCCTGCAACGGATCACTCTGACGCCCACGCAGCTGCGCACTGAGATGGCAACCGCTTCTGCGATCAGGATCATCGGCGAACGTGAAACCTCCTGGACCCGGGGCGAGCTGGTCAAGACCGCGCTCGACCTTGGGGTGAAGGGTGTGACCGCTGATGGGGTTGAAGCGAGGATTGGCGTGTTGGTGGCCGACGGGAGGGTGCTCGAGGGCAAGAGCGACAGGCTCGATGGCAGGCCTGAGAGATTCACCACGCCCGAGCATGTCGCAATCGAGCGGGCAACCCTTGCCAATGTCGCCGCCGGAAAGGGCGCAGGCCAGGCCATCATTGAAGCTGCCGAGGCACCCGGGCGCTTGCGGCAAGTAGCGGGCACCCACGAGCTCAATGCCGAGCAGATTGCCGCGGGAACTCTGGCGCTGGCCAGCAAGGACCGCACGATCGTGATCCAGGGTGTCGCGGGCGCAGGCAAGACGACAATCATTTCGGCCATCGCAAGCGTAGCTCATCAGGAGGGAAGGGAGGTGATCGGGCTCGCCTTTGCCAACAAGATGGTGAGCGATCTTCGCAGCGATACAGCGATCCGGGGGCCGGACGGTGAGGTTGTCAGGCAGGGTATCACAGCAAGAACCGTCTCATCCTTCGTGAATGAGCATCTGCGGCCCACGCTTGAGGGCTCAGGTCCGAAGTTCGAGGCATCACGAGAGACCTTGCGCGGCAAAGTGCTGGTCTTGGACGAGGCTTCGCTCGTTGCGAACAAGCCGATGAATGACCTGCTCACGATCGCCAACCGGCTTGGGGTTGAAAAGCTGGTCATGATCGGAGACCGGGCCCAGCTGCAGCCGATCGAGGCGGGCAAAAGCTTTTCGCTGATCCAGTCCGATAACCCCGCCATAGCCCGCATCGATACCAGCCTTCGGCAGCGCACCGAACATATGAAGGAAGCCGCTGGCCTCGCGCGCGCCGGAATGTTCAAGGAAAGCTTTGCCTCGCTTGGCGAGCGTGTGGTCGAAGCTGGCGCAGACCACCTCAAGGTCACCGCGCAGAAATGGCTGGAGCTATCGCCAGAAGACCGCGAGCGTACCGCGATCTACTCATCGGGTCGTGCAGCGCGCGGCGAACTCAACCGGATGGTCCAGCAGGGCCTAAAGGCAGAAGGGGCGATCCAGGGGGAAGGGCTGAGGCTGACCACGCTCCTCCCGGCCCATGCGACGCGCGAGGAGCTGCGCTACGCCTCGACCTACAGCAAGGGCCAGCTGCTCGAAGTGACGCGCCAGAACGCCCCCGGAGGGCTTGTTCGGGGGCGGTACGATGTCGAAAGCATAGACGTGAAGGGCCGGGTCATGCTGCGCGATGAAAGCGGCAAGCTGATCAAATTCGATCCGGCGGCGATCGACCCTTCGGACAAGCGCGATGCCTTGAGGCTCTCCGAAAAGCACAAGGAGACAATCTACGAGGGCGACAAGATCCGCTGGACCGAAAAGGATGATGCCAGGGGGCTGATGAAGTCCGAGGAGGCGAGGATCCTCGGGATCAGGGATGGGATCGTCACGCTCGAGAACAAGGCAGGCGAGATCGTAGAACTCAAGCAGAATGACCGCATGCTCGAGCGCATGGGCCTGGCCTATGCGATCAACATGCATCAGGCGCAGGGCGACACGCGCGACATGGCGATCGGTGAGATGCACTCATCGGCCAGGCACTTGTCGAACCAGCGTCTGGCGCTCGTCATGATGACCCGGGTGCGCGACGACATCATAGTCGTCACCAACGACCGCGATCGGCTTCTCGCACAGATCGGCCGCAACCCGGGCGACAAGACCAGCGCACTCGAAACCCTCGGCGAAAAGCAGGTCGAGGCCAAGCGCAGCGGCCGCGAGGCTGGCGAATTCCGGCCCACAATTCCCGATCATTTGAGGGCGCCCGAGGACAGGCAAGCAAATGCCTCACGGATCGATCCGGCGAGCCTTCGGGCAACGCCCCAGCTCGATGTGCCCGAACGCAACATCGAACGCAGCCGATAGGAGGAAGATCGTGACACAGATGGGCCATGCCAAAGCGGGCACGCCGCCTTCAGACACTTTCGAGATTCACCTCACGCAGCAGCTGACCCTGACCAATCTGGTGAACGAGGCAGGACTCTCGGAGATTGCGCGTGCCGCTGGCGGGGACAGCTTTGTGGTCTGCGACCTCAATACGTACGGGGTTCAGGGATGCGCTGATCTGCGAGCCGCCCTCCATAACCAGAAAATGGCCGCCGAGTTGGTGGCGATAGGTCTGATGATCCTTGTCGCAGTTCTGGTGGGCACGATCGCGGCCGCCTTTGTGAGGCTGGTGGCGCAGCGGGCGGCTCCTCCTTGGGAGCGGTGCGCCGTTGCCTTTATCCCGCTGCGCAGGGGTCGGGCAAAGCCCCGGAAAGATGCGGTCAACATCATAACCAGGAAGGAGAAGAGGCATGGCGCTTGAATACAAAGACGCAGGGACCGTCGGAAGCAAGCGTGGGGCGAAGGACGGGGCGCAGCACAAAAAGGTTGATCTGCGCGATCTCCACATCCGCAATGCCGGCGGTCAAAGTACCGTTCAGAAAACGAGCGAGTTCAAGCGCAGATCACCCAACAGCTACTTGAAGGGCGAAGCGGCAAACAATCTGGCACGCCGGGTCTTCAAAGAGCATAGGGCCGGAAAGTCGGTACGAGAAATCGCGGGCTGCTTTGAGCTTTCTCAGACCAAAATCCGCGTTCTCGTCAATCGCGGCCTCGATGCCGAATTTCGCGACGTGACAGCACCAAGGATGATCCAGCAATACTGCGATGAGGGACGACAGCTCGATATCCCCCTTAATGTACTTCTCGGTAAAAGAACGGGCGTCCATTGCTGGACCTCAAAAATGCTGAACGAGGGAGCGCTCCTGCGAGAGGTAAAGGCGCTCTATGAAGACTTCACGCTCGAGCACCTCCAGCACTGCATCTACAATTGTGACGCTCACCTAGCAAAGATCGAGGCCCTGATCGGGCCGCTGCAGTTGATGAGCGTCGAAGCATTTCATCACCGAGCCCGTCAACGGGTTGCGGCTTACCGGAGCCAAAATCGCTTCCACAAGATCCGCTATATCGACTGGGACACACGCCCTAACTCATACTTTGCTTGTACCAACCGATACGAACAGTGGCACGACTGGGTACTGCACCCCCGAGTGAACGAATGTTTCAACCCTAACCAAACACTACACGATATCATTGCAAGAATGGAATCGGTCTTCAGTGCAGCAATCTATTATAGGAATCAGGAAGCCGCCGAGGCTGAGTATCGGCACCTTGAGCGGCTTATTGCCGAAAACAACGGACCCAGAGAGTTTACCCAGTTCGTTGCCCAGGGGCGCGCCATATGGCGCAAGCGAAAGGCCGATAGAGCCGAAGCAGCGTACAATTCGACGCCAGACCCTATCGTCGAGGCTCGCCAGCGCGAATCCATTGCGAGAAGCCGGCTGATTACACACGCCGGCACGATAGCGATCCGGATGGCCCTGATGTTTGGCAGCATCATACTCCTCGCCCACGAGATGAGTGTGATCAACGACCCACAATATCTGGCTCGGATGAATGTTCCCGCAATGAGCTTCTACATCACCGCATTCATTGCCGGTGCTGCCGCCGTTGCGCTGGCGTTATTCACGTTCCAGTCGGCTCGAGGCTTCAGCCAGCAAATAAAGGAGCACCGGTCGGCCAAAGCCAGCCTCGACCACCAGATGGACCGAGGATCAGCGCTTACATGACGAACTGCACTTCAACTCCAATTTCAAGCGGCAGCCCTTCCCAAGCCCGATCCGCCAATGCCCAGAAGCAGTCGGCATGAGCCTGCGCCTGCGCATCCAATCTTCCAGACCGTCAATCACCACATGAAGGAGAGCATGAAATGGCATTCGATTACGAAGATGCAGGCACTTTCGGCAGCGAGCGCGAGGCAAAAGACTGGGCGCAGCGCAACAAGGTCGATCTGCGCGATCTCCACATTCGCAACGTCGGCGGCCAGCGGGTCGAGGTGGGTATCCGCAAGAGCGCCTACGATCAGCGCGAGAATTACGACAACCGGCACGGCCAGAGACAGGACGGCTTCTGGCGATGATGAAGTCCACCGCAGCGTGCCTGATTTGGACCACTGGCTTGTTGCACGACGCGAACGGAGCTCAGAATTTCGGCCTGATGGAGTTGTGGCGTATTGAAGCCGCTGGTTCCGCGGCTTCCAATATCTTCTTATGCAGCCAAAGCAGATTGCACGTTGCCAGGAAAAAGCAGGAGAGCGAAGGCATTTGCAATCTGCCGGGCGCTTGATTCAGACAAGCCAGTCACATCCCCCACCAAGGCCCCGCCATCGAAAAAGCTTTTAGGCTCAAGGCCAGAAGCGATCAGTTGATAGGTTCGGAACAGAACCCTTGCCATTTTCCCATCGGCAGACTGTCTGATCATCTGGTCATAATCAGAATCCAAGCTGATATGGTCCCAATGGACCGAGAAGTGTTTTCTTGCTTTTGCCACGTGCAGGAACGGTATCTTGCGGCGTTGGCACTCATAGAACCAAGCATCGCGAGCGGCCGAATCTCGCTTGTCGATCATTTTCCAAGCGGGGTTAGGCCATGGGATCCCTTTGAGGGGTCAGGACATAGAACGGGCACAGATATACGCTAAGCGTCTCTGC
>CEPQ01045350.1_pt1 | contig 81002 bp, 84 predicted proteins | sample 530411 | NCBI WGS metagenome assembly CEPQ01 (sample SAMEA2620039, study PRJEB7988) | marine metagenome | isolation source: saline water (ENVO:00002010), including
TTCAGGCGAAGCTCACGTCAGACGGCATGCCACTTGGGGAATGTATGGTCATAAGATTTGCGGCGGTCCGCCTCGCAGAGGAGCGCCATACCGACTCAAGGGTTTTGATGCTGAGCGCGACCCAACGCAGCGCAGTCTAACGCTTTCACGCGACAGGCTTGCCTCGACGCCAATGCAACCGGCAATGCGCCCAATCGAACAACCGGCAAACCCTTGATAGTTAGTGATACAGTCTTGACATACGGTCCACAGCAATGCGACCGATCACAGGGTCGAAACGAGCACCGAATGGCAAACTACGACGACGCTCTGAAAGTAATGGACGCGGTCGCAAAGTACCGTGAGGACGAGAGCTTGCCTAACGACCCGCACGAAATCGACCGCCTGTGCGAACGCTTGTTCTCGAACGATGGATTTGACGAAATCGCCATCGCATGGAAGCGTATTTCGAAATACGAGCGTGAGGTACACGGAGGCGATTGGCCAAAGGCCGATTGATGAGAATTGCCGTCATGCTACTATTGCCGCATGGCGAAACGGATTGAGCTCTACCAGGAAGCTGCCAAGCGGATGGCGATCAGCCCTGACGCGTGCATGGAGCAAATTCGGCGCTGCAGCATCAGTTCCAAGTTCGGATATGAGGGCACTGACCCAGCTTCGCTTGCCGCGATCGTGGGAATGGACGCAGACTGGGGTGCCGCCGCATTTGCGGAACTGCGGAGCACCGGTTTCATTAAGACGGACTGGGCCCGTTTCAAATGGTACCAGCCCAGCGGCAAGCAACTCGATGATAAGATAGCCGAACTAGCGGCAATCGAAGCCGCGGCAATCATCAGGCTGTCGTCCATGAACTGCGCGCCGGCACTACCTGTTATCCGCGCCTTGGCTGAGAACTTCCTCGAAGAAGCGGATGGCGGGGACACGATTGGGACGAGCCTTGCTCATAACAGGATGATGCTGGCGATCGTCAGCGCCACCGGCGAGCTTCGCCTCATGGAAGATTACGTCAAACACGCCAGTTTGGCGGTCGCCTATGCAGTTGCGGCTCGACTTGAGGCTGCCGACCTCGAGGGCATGAAACGTTCAGCTAATGTCATTGTGGACCTCATCGGGACGCCCGAACCGCGGGACTGTGCAGCCGAAGCTGTCGCCATGCGGCTCCACCCGAGAGAGCCCGTGATCGCGTAGGAGGCCTCACTCAGCAAAGCGGCAGGGCTACCTGACCGACCTCTTCCAAAGGCTCTATAATCGGCGTGAATGTGCGGGAGCTGCCCGCATAGGTTGGATACCCGGCTATGTTGTCCTCGATCGTCTGAAACCCATCCTGGCGGTCGTTGACCGGATAGATGCCCTCGCCCATCTTTTCGATGAGCGTCTGGAGCGAAGGGGCGATGCCATCGAAGAAGATCCGGCTAGCTGCGCGAACGCCCGCAAGGTCGCCTGACCTGGCAGATCCAAGAAACTGGTCGCTCGCCTCCACTAGAAATCCTGTGCGGACAGCATAAGAATCTGCCATCCAAAGGAGGCGGAAAAACGCCTGGGGGATGAATTGCGAGACAAGGTTGGCAAGGGTGCTTTCCTTGCCACCCAGGACGATATGCGTCAGCCCCATGGCACCAAGAAAAAAATCCTCGTGTTTCACAGGGACGTTTCGAATGCGTTCGTCGATGAATGCCGCAAGCGGGCCAAGAGTTCCACCCCCGGACTGCGCCAACCGTACTGCTCCGATCTCGACGATTGCGCCCAACGAAAGGCGCCATTCCTCAACTTGGCTCTGCGAGAATGTTGAGATGACATAGGACGTGCCCGAGCGGGTAAGATAGCCGCCGACCTTCAAGGCGACCAGCAGCCTGCGCGCCATATTGATATGAAGCCCGTAGTAGGCAGCCATGTCCTGGGCAGAGTACGGTGCTCCAGCCTTGAGCTCGCCAAATAGAATGCGCTCTCGAAGATCGAGATAGGTCGCGTCAGTCTTCGATAACATGCTCTCAACGGCTCGCTTGAATTCAGCGCAACCGCTCCCCTTCTGGTATGATTCTGGCACCCCACGCAATCGCTGATACAAATCGAATCGGCAATCGACTCCTAACCCCTCGCAGCGTTGATCCTATGATTGTCTTTTTGGCGTAAAAACGCTACGGAAAGGCTAGGAGAACCCCGATGGACGATTTCAACAACAGATCGAACATGGATCCGATCACTTATGCTGTCGTCACTGGCGATATCTCACGCGGCGCATCCCCAACTGATCTCCCTGGCCGTTTCGGCAACCCTAAGAGCCCGGAAGAGTATCTCACCTACGGAGGGAAGCCTTCGAAGGGTGGTTCGCTGATTGCACTGGCTCTTTCGATTGCCTTCCTCATCGTGGCCGTCCTTAGCTGGTAGCCTTTCCGGAATAGCGGTTGGGTTTAAAAGGTCACCGCTGATCACGATCATAGAAGCGCTCATTGAAGCGATCGTCGGCACCGTCCTCGCCTTTGCGATCCTGCTGAAAATCCTGACGGCGCTGGCCGGATCGCGTGACATTGGTCTCATAACGCTGTCCGAGAGACTGACCGCCTTCCTCAATTCGATTGCCGATCGCGCTGTCTGACGCCCCCTCGACAAGATTGCGCGGTGACCCGGCTGAACGACGGGGACCCTGTCCGCGTAAGTCTGCTTCGGTAAATGAGCCCGGACCTGAGACATTGCCCACAAGCGAACCAGATTCTGGTATCAGATCGCTGAACGGCGCCACCCGCTGATCGTAATAGTCGGAGATTATCGCCCGAGCGACCACTTCAGCAGTCGCCTGCTCCTGGGGGCTAAGATCAGTACGGGCCAGACTCGGTGCCGTCAGACCCAGTTCACCAGCCTTTTCCTGGTACCGGCTTGCGATAATCTGGCTGAGGTCAAAGGAGAGATTGGACCCATAGCCATCCCTACTTGAGGTGTTGCTGCTGAGGGATTTCGAGACCTCGTCGATCGCCGCAATGCGCTTATCAATCCGCCGAACGTCCTCAAGAGCCTGTTCACGGGAAAAGGCCTTTTCCGAGTACCCTTCGCTCCGGCTGAAGCTGCCGCTCTGCGAATAGCTGCCGCTGTCCTGCGTTGCGTTGGATCCATTTGAACGATTTTCAGATGTCGATGAGTCGAAGCCTTGGCTCTGGTTGGCTTCAGTTCCTCGGGTGACCGAATCTAGCCGCGAACGGCCGCCACTAATTCCCGCTTGAACGTTGCCGCCAATGGCACCATTCGCCCCGCTTCCGCCCTCGCCATTTGCAGCGCGATTACCGCCGCGGCCCGCTGAACCACCAACGCTCAGCGAGCCACCCTTGGTTGTTTCGAGACGATCCGTATTGCTTTGCTGGGCTCCCTGCGAGGAACTCACACGATCGCTCTCCGAGACCGTGTCGCGTGCATCAAGCGACTGGTTGTCAAACCGCTGAAGGTTCTCGCCCGACCGGAACCCTGCAGAACTCTCGGAGCCGCTGGAATTGCGGGTGCCGGTTGTTTGCCGGCTCGAAGTTCGATCAGCCAACGATAGCGCGCGGGAGCGCTCTTCGCTCAGCGTATTGCGCGCAGTCTCCAGCTCGGACAGCGTCTGCTGACGCTCAGCATTCGCGAATTGGCTGACAGAAGATGCAAACGCGAGGCGGCTCATCGCAGGTGAGGTATCGTAAATCGTCGACCCATCTGATGTTGTTCGGGTTATCGCGGCATTCGCACCTACGCTCGACATGATCGGCGCGCCCCCGGAGAACGACGGCGCCGTATTCCACTGGTCAGACTGCCGGTTGGAGCTCGAGAGGTTCATGTAGCTCTCGTTGCCGTAAGCGTAGTTTCCGGTCGTGCGCTCCACCGCTGCGGCCTCGGCCGCAGACTGGGCAGGTGCCAACATCGAAGTTGCCTGAGACGACACCGCCATCGCGCCTTTGGCCATGCCTGCAGCCAGAAACGGAATCGACATCATCAGGAAGCCAGCAATCGTTGCCGTATCCGTGTTGACGGCATCGATTCCTGCCATCCCGGCCATCGTCACCCCGCCCGGCGAGGTCGCGTTCATCGCATCAGCCGTCCGGTCCATGATGAACATGTGCAGGACCACGTAGAGCGGTCCCCAGGCGGCAAGGTAGAAGAAGCCGGTAAAGTATCCCTTCAGCGCAGGCGTCCCACTGCGCGGGATGAGAAAGAGCGGGAAGATCACCGGGAACATCGCATAGAAGACGACCGTCAGCACGATGTTGAGGAGCGGGACCCATGTCATGGCCTGCTCCGCTATCGACGTATAGGTATTGCGCGCCTGCTCCTCGGCACGCAGGACCGCGAAGGTGTCACCATCGGCCGCACCAAGGTTGGCGCGCGCCTGAAGGAAAGCGTTGACGAGCGAGCGCTGTTGGAAAATCTGCTGCGCGGACTGCGAACTGCCATGGAAATGGTTGGCGACAATCGGAAGGTCCGCAATCAGCTTCGAGCGCGCGAGCGCTGGGGTTAACCCCGGGAAAATCTTGCGACCTTCTTCCTCCAGTGCCGTGTCGGAATAGGTCGTAACGCCGGTGGCGATCGCCGTATAACCGGCCTGACACGTGACGATGGTAGGAGGGCCGCTTTCGGGCACGAACTTCATCCCTCGCGCGGGCGATCCCGGCCCCATCTCCGTCAGGATATCGTTGGAGTTCGCGATCGTATCGAAAGATTTGAAGCCGAGCAGAATGTCGTAGAAGAGGCACTGCTTCATGTACTCTTCAAGATTGGCGCTGATGCGGGGATCGCGGATCCGGAAGTCCTGGGTGCGGTCCCACAGGCGCGCGCCGTAGATCATGCCGTTGCTCGACATTTGGAGCGAACCTGGCATCACGAAAACCGTCTCAGCCGTGCGCGTGAGCCAATCACCAGCAGTCGAACTGACCGAGGCTATCATTGCCAGTCCCAGAGGGACGTTTGCGACCGTAGCGGGTGCCAGGGATGGATTGAGGCGGTCGGTAACCCTCACCGTCATCGTGGGTACGATGAGGGCACCGTACATGAGCGTGGCCCCCAGAAACCAGTTGAACCAGGCACGCCAGTTGAGGCTGAACGCCACCACTAGCAGCGTGTAAATCAAGCCCATGACCATCACGACGCGCAGCAGCGAGCGAAAGCCCCCTCCCCCTGTCCAAGCGGATACCGCGTTGAAGACATTGACGATGTATTCGCCCCCGCCGATCGTGAATATCTCCATCATGGCACGCGGTCCCTACTGGATGCCCTGGCGCGAAAGCGACGTGCTGAATGACAGCGCGGCCGACATCTGCGGCGACAGATTGTTCCTGAGCGTGCCCTCGAGGAACACCGCGCGCTGAACGACATGCTGGGTCCGGTCGAGGCGCAGCTTCATGCCTTGCGAGTATGTGTCGAGCACCTGTCGGACCGAATTGATCTGATCGCGCCACTGCGAAAGAGCTTCCTCATTGGCATTCTGGAAGGTCCCTACCCCGCGCGAGGCATAGCCATAATATTGCTGCGCAAGCGCATCGAGCAGATCCATCGCCACGATTTCGGCGAGGTCAGGGGGATACAAGGGCTTCGAATATGCGTATCTCTGTTCGATCATCGATGCACTAGGTCCGACTCATGAAGCAGGAAGCCCTTATCGCTTGGACATCGCTCTACATCGGCGTGGGAATGATGGCGCTGATCTGCGCAGTGCTCTCAGTTGTCGTCACGGCTGACGACTGGCGGAGTGGCAGGTGGCGACCCACGCACCAAACGGGGCTCCAGAAAGCTCTGGTCATCCCGAAGCTCTGGCTGCGCTGGCAGCTCAACTACCTCAAGGGCGCGCCAGTCATCCTGGCAATCAGCGTGTACTATGCTTGGCACGTCGGTTTCTCAGTGTTCTGGGACGTCTGATCGTCCATCGAATGAGGCAAGCATTACCCTGCGAAACGGATTGGGCGCGGGAAGTGCTGCCGAAGTCAGCGACACGCCGCCGGTCGAATTCGGAATGCCAATTGAGCCCATGATCGTACGCACATAGTTGCGGGTCTCACGAAACGGCGGGATACCGCCAAATTGGTCCACGCGTCCCGGGCCTGCATTATAGGCAGCCAGTGCAAGCTCCCATGTCCCGAAGCGATCCAACTGCTCGCGCAGATACCGCGCGCCGCCGACAAGGTTTTGCCGCACATCCCAAGGGTCGGTGACACGCAGATATTGGGCCGTACCGGGTATAAGCTGAGCCATGCCCATCGCACCGGCACTGCTTCGGGCGAAGGGACGATATCTGCTTTCCTGCGCCAGCAAGGCGTCAAATAGAACAACGGGCACGCCGGCATCGCAAGCGACGTCGACGATCAGGTTGAAATAGGCGGTCCGGCGAGCCTGAGCATCGCCGCTGATACCATATCGCGGGAAGAAGCTGCGGGACTGGCAGAGTGGGTCATCCTGCGAAGGGCGGAATGGTGAAGAAGCAGGGCTCATGAATGATGCACCTGCCCGCATCCACGAAGGAACAGCGGGACGCGCGGCATAGGGATTGATCGTGAAGCTGTGAGGGACCAACTCAAAGTCGCCGTGCAACTCTGGTGAAAACGCATCCACTGGAGCCGGAGGCACTTCCACTGATTGCTCGAGATCGACCGCCCCGCGCAACTGTGGGCGGAGCACAGCAAAATCCGGTTTTGCCTCTGGCACAAACACGTCGAGCATGGCTTCGCGCGCCGATGATGGCGTCGGCGTCAAAGCGACCAGCAAAAATAGAAGATTTTTCATGACCACACCTTTCGGCGTGGTTCGGATATCGCCCCACTTTTCTAAATGAACAGGCGGCGCATGGCAATCGCCCAGAATCTGGCATCGCACAGACGAAAGCGGCGTTGGCCATCGCGAGCCGTGCCGGAGAAGGTCGGGTCGATCCAGAGGGGAAAGATGGTGAGGCTGAGCTGAGAGGAGCGAGTTTATGCTAGTTGCGCTCAAACCCACCCAGGAGACCATCGACATCGTTGCTGCGCTGAAGGGCCGTTGGCACGGTTCCTACGCGATGTGCATCTGCCCTGCGCATGCAGACCGAACGCCGTCACTTTCAGTCCGGCAGGGCGAGCGGGGTATTCTGGTCCACTGTTTTGCGGGATGCCGCAGCGAGGATGTCCTGCGCGAAATCGGTCGGACCAAACCGATCCTGAATTCCTCTGCCCCAAGCTATCAGCCAGAACGAACTGCGCCAAACGTCAGAAGGATATGGGATCAGGCCACGGAGATCCGCGGAACGCTCGGTGAAGTCTACCTTCGGTCGCGGCGGCTGCCAATCGACCTCCCCGACTTACGCTTCCATCCGCGGTGCCCATTCGGCCGCAAGCCTAAGACCACCTTCCGGCCCGCGATACTGGTCGGTGTCAGAACCGGGCACCGGATGACGGCCATCCAGCGGATCAGGCTGACCAACGACGGAACATGGCATGATGGCAAATTCATGCTCGGAAAGCCTGAACGGGGCGCGTGGGCACCGCAGTTCGAGGGCGACGTGCTCGCCATTGCTGAGGGCATGGAGGATGCGGCGAGCTATACTCAGATCAAAGGAGTCCCTTGCTGGGCAGCACTCGGGAATAAGCGTCTCGCGCTAATCAACGTTCCGGACCAAGTTGGCACCCTTTACATCGCCGCGGACAACGATGGTCCAGGCCGATACGCTGCAATGGCGGCAGTTGGATCACATAACATACCAGAAAGGCAGCTCTTGCGTGATCCGCCGCCAAGGCCTTTCCACGATTGGGCAGAAGCTCAGAGCCATATCCGTTAAATGAACATCAGGCTGAGTGTCGGCGATGAAGATCGGGCGCGAGGCACCGACAAACGCTGTAAGCTGTTGAACGAGCCATTCGGAAACATACCGCAAACTTGCCGGTCGAATTTCAGCATCGATATGCAGTTCCGACTTCCGCCGTCGAAGTTCATAGGCCACACCATCATAGAAAACGGATCGGTCCATTGAGGAACCCGTTTCAAGCAGTGCAGCGAAACTACGCAGACCGATTACTTGCATCTTTCCCACTACAAAGCTTGCGGGATTATCAATCGCGTCAATTCGATTTATGGCGAACCATTTGCCCATGAAATCTCGGATTTTCGGTGATGGGGCCAAAGGAAAACGCTATCACTTCAAGACACAGCTTGGTTTTATCCTGTATGTCAATTATACTGCCGCTGACTTCGGTTAAAATCCGTTGTCAACAGATCGCGCCGGTGCCCGAGAGGGTTTAATTCGGGAACACGGTGAGGAGCGGCTTTTGCTGATCCGAGTCCGAGGCTGTCCCTGCAACTGTAAGCGGCGAGCGCGATGCACATCGCTTCCACCTTCGGGCGGGAGCAGCCACTGGGCCGGACGCTAAGTCATGCGGGGCCTGGGAAGGCCGTGCATCAAGCTGTGACCCGCGAGCCAGGAGACCTGCCGGCGCTTGGTCGCTCTTGCTGCGGTCCAGGGGATGGCCATGGCACGGTAAACCTCCGTCTGAGCGACGAATCGATGTGACTGGGTCTTTCAGCGGCCCCGGCGCTGCGGGCGCGCGCCAGGAGAAAGCTGCTGACCACCTCACGTGGCGACTTGGTCTTGGTTCGTGGCGTCCGGACCGGAGACACCTGCAATGCAAATGTCATATAGTGCCTGACGTTATGGCAATCCGCCGCTTGGTCACCCTCAAGAAAGACAATGACCATTTGGTCGTAGAGGTAGACCTCGATGGGCCGATGCCGATTGGCCTTGTGGTCCATAAGGGCGAGCGCGACGCTACCATGCGGCTACTCATGGCGAAGAGTGGCAGCGCAATCGACAAACCCGGAAGAGTTTGCAGATTTCAACCCGATCAGTTGGGCTCTGCTGAAATGCTTGTCGATGAGCTTCGCGACAGGCTCCGCCGGATCGCTTCGAAACCCCTTAGTCTCAAGCAGATTGAGAAGCTGTTGTCGCTCACCCCCGCCGAACGCAACCGGTGGTCGAAAGATGGCCGACTGCAAATTTCCGGGACATCCAAAATACGCCGAGGGGACAACCTCATTTCGCTCGCGACCTATAATGTGGATGCGGTGGAACGGTTGCTTGAAAATCCTGCCATCGTTGAGGCTTGGCGTCGTTCCGATGCCAGTCGTTAAGGGATTGGCTTTCGGGCGACTTTCGACTAGTGGATCAACGTCAACGGTTTAAGACCGTTGTCAACAGATCGCGCCGGTGCCCGAGAGGGCTTAATTCGGGAACACGGTGAGGAGCGGCCTTGGCTGATCCGAATCCGAGGCTGTCCCTGCAACTGTAAGCGGCGAGCGCGATGCACATCGCTTCCACCTTCGGGCGGAAGCAGCCACTGGGCCTTACGCTTGTCCAAGCGCGGCCTGGGAAGGCCGTGCATCAAGCTATGACCCGCGAGCCAGGAGACCTGCCGGCGTTTGGTCGCTCTTGCTGCGGTCCAGGGGATGGCCATGGCACGGTAACCTCCGTCTGAGCGACGAACCATTGCGGCTGGGGCCGCAGGGTTAGTCCTGCGCGGGTGAATTGTGCCCACTCGCGTTGGCCTGGCCGACCGTTCGTGCGCTCTCCCGACTCGCCTTGGGAGTTGATGGATCCGGTTGCCCCTTTTCGTCGCGCAGTTGCTCGGCACCAAGGGGGTATCCCGATGAAGAAACCTGTTCTCGTATCCACGTTTGCGCTGGCGCTAGCCAGCTGCCCGGCCTTCGCGCAGTCGAACCCGGGACAGCCTACAACCAATGACAGCGGAGAAACCATTGTCGTGACGGCGTCACGGTCCGGTGAGGCCGTGGCCGTAAACAAGCTCGGTGCGTCGGTGACGGTACTGGACAGCGAAGCGTTGGAGCAGCGCCAGACCCGGATTGTTTCGGACATTCTGCGCGATGTGCCGGGCGTTGCCGTGAGCCGCACCGGCGCTGCTGGCGGCCTCACCCAACTCCGGCTTCGCGGCTCCGAGGGCAACCACGTCCTCGTTCTGATTGACGGTATAGAAGCTTCGGACCCGTATTTTGGCGAGTTCGATTTCGCCACTCTCATTGCCGATCCCGAAGCCCGCGTTGAAGTCCTGCGAGGGCAGCAGTCCTCGCTTTACGGTTCGGACGCGATCGGCGGCGTTATCCAGTATCTGACATTGACCGGGAAGGAGGCTCCGGGGGTCAGCTTGCGCGCAGAGGGCGGCAGCTTCAACACCTTCACCGGAAGCGCGCGTGCTGGCGGAGTGTCTGGCGATCTCGATTATGCTGTGTCTGGCGCTTACTATCACACCGGCGGCTATCCCACGGCACGAAATGGCAGCAGGGATGTCGGCTCCGACATCGCAGGCCTTTCGGCCAAGCTCATCTGGTCGCCGTCCGAAACCTTCAAACTGACCGGCGTTGCCCGCTACAGCTTCACGGAAGCCGATACCAACAACAGCGAGAACAATCCGGCGAGCCCGCTATTCGGATTCACCGTCGACAGCCCCGGCGTGTTCTTCAGAAACAAGGCCTTCTATGGTCTTGTGAGAGCTGAACTGATCGGGCTCGACGGCCGCTGGACGAACGCAGTGACAGGGCAAGTCGCGTTGAGCGAGCGCAAGGGCTTCGACGCTGCGGGCTTCGATTACGGCAACAAGGGTAACCGCTACAAAGGCTCGTTCGAATCGAGCCTGCGGCTGGGCACCGACGCCATCCGGCATCGCCTGACCGCCGCAATCGACGTCGAGCGCGAAGAATTCCAGAACACCACACCGTCATCCTTCGCGTTTCAGGGAAAAAGATCGACCGACAATGTCGGGATTGTCGGGCAGTATGAACTGCTGATCAACGACGCATTCTCTTTTGGTGCATCGATCCGCCATGACGAAAATGATCGCTTTGATGACCCCACAACTTGGCGGGTTCAAGGCAGTTATTCGCTCCCGACTGGTACCCGTGTTCGCGGTGCCTATGGAACGGGGGTCAAGAATCCGGGCTATTTCGAGCTCTATGGATTTTCCGATGGCCGCTATATTGGCAACCCTAACCTGAGGCCCGAGAAGTCGGAAGGGTGGGAAGCCGGCATCGAGCAAAGCTTCAGCGATGGCAAGGCCACCATAAGCGCGACCTATTTCGATAGCCGCCTGAAGGACGAAATTTTCACGACCTTCCCCGCTCCGACCTTCATAGCGACGCCATCAAACCGTGCAACTTTGTCGAAACAGCATGGCATTGAGGTGGCCCTTGCCGCCCGTCCAATTCCCCAGATCAGGCTGGACGCCGCCTACACATGGCTTCATGCGCGAGAAAACGGCACAGTCGAGGTGCGTCGCCCCAAGCATATCGGCAGTTTCAACGCGACAGTGTTCAGCAAGGATGAGCGCTTTTCGGGTACGTTGACAGTGCGCTACAACGGGCGTCAGACCGATGTCGCGTTTACAAATCCAAGCTTCATTCCGGTGCGCGTGTCCCTGAGGGAATATGTACTGGTTAACCTGAATGCCGAATACAAGTTGCGCCCCAACATTTCGTTGTTTGCGCGCGTAGAAAACCTCATCAACGAGCAATACGAAGAGGTGTTCAGTTTCGCCACTCCGGGCCGCGCAGGCTATGGTGGCGTTCGCGTCCGCTTCTGATGTTCCGCAAGGCGCTCTGCCTCCTTTGGATGATCTCCGTGCTTCCGGCTCTGGCCGGTTGCACGGAGCCGTCTGGTAGTCGCAGCCAGGCGGCAGCAAAGCCAGTCCATGTCATGTCGATGAACCAGTGCACGGATCAGCTTGTCCTGGCATTGCTGCCACCTGAGCGGATCGCGTCGGTCACTTGGCTGTCGCGCGATCCCGACGGCTCCCTCATGTTCCGCGAGGCTGCGCGTGTCGACATCAACCATGGAATGTCGGAGGAGGTCCTGCGCCAGAAGCCGGACCTGGTTATTGCCGGGGCATTTACGACGCCGGCAACACGCGGACTGCTTAAGCGATTAGGGTTTCCAATGATCGAGGTCGATCATGCGGAAACCTACGAAGATATCCGCAAGATAACCCGACAGGTCGCCAAGGCAGTAGGAGAGCCCGCTCGCGGCGAGGAATTGATCGCAAAAATGGACCGCCAACTGGCCGACCTTGCGCGCGATCCGGGCCCGCCGCTACGAGTGGCTGCGTGGGATGGTGCTGGCTTCAATGCAAGCACGGGGTCTCTCTATGACACTGTGCTCAAGACAGCCGGTGCGACCAATGTTGCCAACACACTGCAGAAGAGCAGCTACGGCAAACCGGATATCGAAATCCTGCTCCTTTCTGCTCCGTCCCTGCTGGTGAAAGGCGCCGGGGTAGGTCGCCGCCCGGGGCTTCGCGAAAACGTCGAGCGACACCCTCTAATCCGTCGCTACTGGGACGGTGACCGTACGCTGACGATCCGACAGGCGTACTACGTTTGCGGAACGCCGATGGTGACGGAAGCCGCGATGCAGTTGCGCAACGAACTTCGTTCAGCGGCTCTCCATGCCCGCTCTCCCCTTCCCTTTGCCGGTGGGAAATCGCTATGACCCGGTGGCTTGTTCCCATGCTGGTCAGTTGTCTGCTCGCCAGCGCTTTCGCTTCGGTGCTGGCTGGCTCCGTCTGGTTGACACCACGCGAAGCGTTTCAGGCGCTGGCTTTCGATCATGCGGATCTGGCTGGCCAGATCGTCACCCAGATCCGCCTGCCACGGGTTGTCCTTTCGATGGCCATCGGTGGCATCCTTGGCCTCTCGGGTGCCGTCATGCAGGGGCTGTTGCGAAACCCGCTGGCTGACCCCGGCCTGCTGGGCGTTTCGGCAGGTGCCTCGCTCGGTGCGGTCATCGCCATCTATTTCGGCTTTGCCGCCAGTTTTACCCTTGCCGCTCCGCTGTTTGGTCTGACAGGTGCATTCGTCACCACAGGCATTGCCTTCATCCTTGCGCGGGGAGGCGGTACCCTATCGCTCATCCTGGCCGGGGCAGCAGTCAGCAGCATAGCCAGTGCAGGCGTCAGTCTGGCGCTCAACCTCTCCCCCAATCCTTATGCCGCTTACGAGATCATGACCTGGCTGATGGGTTCGCTTGCCGATCGAAGCTGGGATCATGTCCGCCTTGCCACACCCTTTATCCTTGCCGGGGGTACGATGCTTCTGCTGACGGGCCGAGCTCTGGATGCTCTTGCATTGGGTGAAGCGCAGGCTGAAAGCCTGGGGATTGCGGTTTCACGAACGCGCATGCTGGCGCTGATCGGTACGGCCCTTGGCGTCGGAGGCGCAACCGCCGTATCCGGAACGATCGGTTTCGTAGGCCTGATTGCGCCTCACCTTGTCCGGCCTCTGGTCGCCCATCGTCCAGGCAAGGTGCTCATCCCGGCCATGCTGGTTGGAGCCGTTCTGGTAACCCTCGCCGACATCGCGTCGCGCACATTGGTATTCCGGGGCATGCCGCTAAATCTCGGGGTGTTCATCAGCCTGATCGGGGCACCGTTCTTCCTGTGGCTGGTCCTTCATGTCCGGAGACGCACCGCATGAGCGCGCTGCACTTTCATGGTGTTTCGGCGCGCCGGGGGCAGCGTCTGGTCCTTGACGGGATATCGGCGCGTGTTCCATCGGGCCATCTGACTGCTGTGATCGGCCCCAATGGCGCCGGCAAGAGCACCTTGCTGGACATCACATCGGGCCTCAAACGCCCGGTGCAAGGTTCGGTCGAACTCGATGGCAAGGACCTCCACCGCCTTGGCCGCCGGGAACTTGCCAAGTTGCGTGCCTATCTGCCGCAACGTGCGGGGGTTGATTGGCCGATCACCGTAGAGCGCGTGGTTGCGCTCGGGCTGACTCCGGCGCTGCCAGCATTCGGCACCATACCGTCCGCTCTGCTTCCCGCCATCGACGATGCACTGCTCGCCTGCGATCTGCTGGGTTTGCGGGATCGGCCAGCCACGCAATTGTCGGGTGGCGAACTGGCGCGGGCAATGCTGGCCCGCGCGATTGTCGGCGATCCAGCGCTTCTGATCGTTGATGAACCAACCGCGGGTCTGGATCCACGCCATGCCATCGATGCCGTCCAGCGTCTCAAGGCCCGGACCACGGCCGGGTGCACGGTTGTCATGGCGATCCACGATCTTGATCTGGCCTTGGCCTTCGCGGACTCGATCCTCGCAATCCGCGATGGGCGATTGCTTGCACACGGTCCGACGCACGAAGTCGTCACCGAAAGCCTACTCACCTCGCTCTATGACGTTCCGGTCCGGTTATCTCGTGACGGGGACGGCATTTCCGTCCGCTTTCTCAAGTCCGGGGTATCATCATGAACCAGATTTCCTTTGACGAACTGGCACGTCTCGCGTGCGACCCTGGCCATGGCTGGAGCATCGGCACATTCGGTGCGATCGGCGAATTCATTCGCGACGAGGATGAGCCGGCCACGGTTCAAAACGACCGCGACAATATCGAAATCGTGACCGCTCGCGGTGCCTTGCGGATCAGGCATTCGGATAGCTTTGAATGCCTTGCCTGGGATAGCCTGTCCTCTGATGGCGAAAGCTGGGGTCATGCAATGGCGCTCTGCGCGCCTCTGACTGGTTCGGTCGATCGGGCTGTCGTATCTTTGGGCGCCGATACCGACGCCATTCGCAGGGAAGACCAGTCGAGCCGCCTGTTCGACATGGGCGTTTGTAACGGCACCATAAGGATGTGCGCCCGCACTGACGACGAAGCGCTGATCGGGGCTCTCGAGGCTCTTGAAGGTCAGGACCTGCTGTCTTCGCCAACAGTCATGGCCGAGGTTCTGCGTGCGCAGCCCCACCGGGTCATGCTCTCGCCTGCCGGACGGATCGAAGTCTTCCAACCGATTCCGCCTCCGGATGGGAAATCGCCGGAAGGCCCGCACACCCATCTGCTTGCCAAGCTTATCGGGAAGGGTCGGCCACATGGCGCCAACGTCCCCATTCCGGATGGCTATCAGTCGATCCTGAACATTCACCCTCGCTCACCTTGGCGGAACGCACTGGGTGAACGGCACGATTTCGTGCCCGATACGGACACCGCCTTTTCACCTATGCTTGAACGCTTTGGCCTTGATCAGGATCGTGCCGTGGACGCACATATCCGCACCGCTGTGGCTGAAGGCGCAAACCCTGAATTCTTTGATTGGCCCGACACACGGCGGGGCCGAACGAAAGCCCGCATCGTCCTGCGCCGTCTTGCCGCTGCCGGTCACGAGCACGTGGGTCCCTGGCGCGTCTGGTTCGACCGCGCTCCCGTTGAAACCGATGAAACGGAACAGTGAGGTTGCGCCTGCAATTTCAGCGCGAACTTTGATTGGCATGATCGAAGTTTGGGTCTAGAGATATTCAATGATGATGCGGGTTTGCCCGTGCCATCGATGATCGCGCCGGTGCCCCCAACGGGGCTTAATCGGGAATGCGGTGCGGGAGCGTAGCTCCCAAATCCGCGGCTGTCCCTGCAACTGTAAGCGGATAGCGCGATGCACATTTTTCCTGCGCGTGCAGGAAAAGCCACTGGACCGCGCATGAACGCGCATCTGGGAAGGCGTGCATCAAGCTGTGACCCGCGAGCCAGGAGACCTGCCGGCGCTCTGGTCGCTCTTGCCCGGGTCCAGGGGATGGCCAAGGCACGGTACTCTTCCGTCTGAGCGACGAAGCTGTGCGGCTGGGGCTGCACGGCCGCGTGGTTTCGGGCGTCTGTCGCGCCAGCCCGTTGTCGCGCGCCGACCGGACCTGTCCGGCAAGCCCTGCCCGGTGTCGCTCTGGCGCGCGGAGGAACTGCCATGTCGGACCTGTCAAAGGTACCCGTCACGATCATCACCGGCTTTCTGGGTGCCGGTAAGACCACGCTGATCAGCCACCTGATCCGCAACGCTGGCGGACGCCGATTGGCTGTGGTCGTCAATGAATTCGGTACTCTGGGGGTGGATGGGGACATCCTACAATCCTGCGCCATTCCCGATTGCCCGGCGGAAAACATCGTCGAACTGGCCAACGGCTGCATCTGCTGCACCGTGGCGGACGATTTCATTCCCACCGTAGAGCGCCTGCTCGCGCTTGATCCGCGCCCTGACCATATCCTGATCGAGACATCAGGGCTGGCCCTGCCCAAGCCCTTGCTCAAGGCCTTCGACTGGCCGGCAATCCGCAGTCGCATCACGGTGGATGGCGTCCTTGCGCTGGCCGATGCCGAAGCGGTTGCTGCCGGACGGTTTGCCCCCGATCTTGCAGCGCTGGAGGCCCAGCGCGCCGCAGACCCGGGGATCGACCACGAAACCCCGCTGTCCGAAGTCTTCGAGGACCAGCTTGCCTGCGCCGATCTCGTTTTGCTGACCAAGGTTGATCTGGCCGGACCTGACGGAGTCGCTGCCGCAAGGGCAGCCATTGCGGCCGAAGCACCCCGCCCCGTGCCTGTGATCGAGATAGCCGAAGGGATTGTCGACCCTCGCGTGATCCTTGGACTTGGAGCTGCCGCCGAAGACGATATCGCTGCCCGGCCCTCGCATCACGACAATGAGGATGATCACGAGCACGACGATTTCGACAGCACCGTCATCGCGCTCGGCGAGATTGCCGATCCCGCCGATTTGGTGGCGCGTATCGAAACGCTCGCCCGCGACCATCGCATCCTGCGGGTAAAAGGCTACGCTGCCGTGACTGGCAAGCCCTTGCGCCTCTTGGTGCAGGCCGTCGGGTCGAGGGTTCGTCACCAGTACGACCGCCCATGGCGCCCCGATGAGCGGCGCCAGACCACCCTGGTCGCCATCGCCGAGCATGACGATATCGACGAGCCTGCCATTCGCGCGGTGCTGGCAGGCTAAGCTAGGCCGTGCACGTCATCTTTCGCGAAACGCATGGGATGGAGGAAACGGCCATCCCACAGGATCTGGGGCAGGAGCCTGCGGATCTTGTCGTCCTGTCCTTCTCGGACAGCGATCTTGGTGCGTTCGCGGAAGGCTGGCGCCAGGCGCAAGCGGCGGATCCGGCATTTCCTTCGTTGCGGCTCGCCAATCTTGCCGCGCTGATCCACCCTTTGTCGGTCGACACCTATATCGAAAAGACATTGGCCGGGGCAAAGGCCGTGCTGATCCGGCTGATCGGCGGCACGCCCTATTGGAGCTACGGCCTTCAACAGGTCGAGACCCTCGCCCGATCGCGCGGGATTGCGCTTGCTGTCCTGCCTGCCGATGGTCGGCCGGATTGGCACCTCGACAGTGTCTCCACGCTTCCTGCCGCCACGCTGGCCAAGCTTTGCCAGTTGTGTGACGAGGGCGGCGCGGCAGCGGCGCGCGCGGCCCTGGCCGCTCTCGCGCACGCCGCAGGGCTTGGCGTCAGCACTGTGACGCAATGCACGGCTTTGCCGGCAACTGGCGGATGGCACCCCTCCTGCGGGATCATCGATCCTGCCAGCTTCAGGCCCAATGCGGATCGGCCGCTGATCCTGATCGTCTTCTACCGTGCGTACCTCGCCGCACACGACCTGCACCCGATCGCCGCGCTTCATTCCGCGCTTGAACAACGCGGCTTTGACGCGCTCTCGATCTTCGTCCCCTCGCTCAAGCCCCCTGAGGTCAGGGCACAGGTGGATCGCTGGGTGCGTTCGCTGGCGCCTGCAGCCATCGTCAATGCCACGGCTTTTTCAGCGCGGGGCGAGGATGGCGGAACGCCGCTCGACGGGGGGGGCGTTCCGGTCTTCCAGATCGCGCTTGCCACCGCACCGCGCGCAGGATGGGCGCGCACATCGCGTGGCCTCTCGCCGGCTGACCTTGCCATGCATGTCGTACTCCCCGAGATTGACGGGCGCATCTTTGCAGGCGTGTCGAGCTTCAAGGAAGCGGGCGAACGCGATCCGGCACTCGGCTTCGCTCCCTATTCGCACCGCGGCGATGACAACCGGATCGCAGCGGTCGCCGACCGCGTGGCGCGCTGGATCGGGCTGGCCCGCAAGCCGGCATGCGAACGCCGCGTCGCCCTGATCCTGTCGACCTACCCCGGCAAGGCCTACCAGATGGCGCACGCCGTGGGTCTTGACGCGCTGGCCTCAGTCGATGCGATTGTCGCCGATCTGGCAGAGGCCGGGTACAAGGTCAGCCGCCCCACCGATCTTGCCAGGCAGCTGGCGACCGAGCATCTGGTCTGGCCTTTGAATGCCTATCGCACTGCCATGTCCGCCCTGCCCGAGACGCTGCGGCAGGACCTTGCCTCGGCATGGGGAGAGCCGGAAGACGATCCGCTGGCTGTCGATGGGGCATTTCGCTTCCCGGCGCTCACGCTCGGCCAGGTGCTGGTGGCGCTTCAGCCCGAGCGGGGCGAGCCTATCAGTCGCGATGCAGACTATCACGACCTCTCGCGCTGCCCGCGGCACGCCTATGTCGCCTTCTACCTGTGGCTGGGCCAGCAGGGTACGGATGCGCTGGTCCATGTTGGCGCGCATGGTACGCTGGAATGGCTGCCGGGGAAGGCTGTAGCGCTGTCTGACGCTTGCTGGCCCGAAGCGCTGACACAAGCGATGCCGGTCATCTATCCCTTCATCGTCAACGATCCGGGCGAGGCAGCGCAGGCCAAGCGCCGCATCGGTGCTGTCACCATCGGCCATGTGCCGCCGCCGCTCGTCCCGACCGGAAGCGGCGCCGGGCTGGGCCGGATCGAGGCTTTGCTGGACGAATTCTCCAATGCCGACGGGCTGGACCCTGCCCGCCGGGACCGTCTGCAGAAATCCATCCGCGAGGAAGCTGCCGCGCTGGGGCTGGAGGCAGAGCTCGGCCTTGATACCGCCACCACTCTGGTCGAAGCGATCACCCGGATCGATCGCTTCGTCTGCGATGTGAAAGCCAGCCAGTTCGGTGACGGTCTCCACGTTTTCGGCCGCGGTGAACAGGGCGCGGCAGAGCGGAACGGGCTTCTGGCTGGGCTGGACGGCCGATGGATCGCTCCCGGACCATCTGGCTCGCCCCATCGCGGACGAACCGATGTGCTGCCGACGGGACGCAACCTCTACACGATCGATCCGCGCGCAGTACCTTCGCGCGCAGCGCATGCACAGGGCGTCGTGCTCGCCGAGGAGCTGCTCCGCCGCCATCTGCAGGATCACGGCGACTACCCGCGTGGCCTTGTGGTGGATCTGTGGGGTTCGGCCACCATGCGCACGGCTGGTGAAGAGTTTGCGATGGCGCTGCACCTTCTGGGGGCAAAGCCGATGTGGGACATGGCTTCAGAGCGCGTGACGGGGGTTGAGATTCTCCCACTCGCCATGCTCGACCGCCCTCGCCTCGATGTAACGCTGCGCGTTTCGGGCCTGTTTCGTGATGCCTTTCCCACCCTGCCCGCCTTGTTCGGTCAGGCCGTCCGGGCGCTGTGCACCAGGGACGAACCCGCCGACTGGAACCCTTTCGTTGCCTTGGCCCCAGCGCCGCGCGTCTATGGTCCGCGTCCGGGCCGGTATGGACTCGGGATCGGAGACGCGGCCGAAACCTATACCGATGATGCCCGGCGTGCGGCGGGCGAAGCATGGCTGGCAGCCTCCGACCACGCGCTGGATAGCGTTTCCGATTCCAGCACGGGAAGCGAGGCTGACCCCGATGGCATCCGTCTGCGAGTGGCCAGCGCGGACGCCTTCGTCCACCTGCAGGACCTGCCTGAAACCGACCTCTTGCTGGCCGCGGACTATGCCGGGCACGAGGCAGGCTTTGCCGCAGCCCAGGCGATTGTCGGAGGCAAGGCCGCACTCTATCATCTCGACAATCGGGACCCGAACAACCCGGCGGCCCGCACGCTGACCGAAGAAATTGCCCGCGTGGTCCGTGCCCGAGCCGCCAATCCAGGCTGGATCGCAGGAATGATGCGCCACGGCTTTCGTGGGGGCGCGGAACTGGCCGCGACGCTGGACCATCTTGGCGCTTTCGCACATCTTTCCGGCAGCGTGCCGCCGCAGCTGATCGACCTTTATCACGAGGCAACGCTCGGCCAGTCCGAAGTTCGCGCCTTCCTCGAACGCGAAAATCCCGATGCACTGGCGGCGATGGAAGCGCGCTTTGCCGCGCTGCATGCCGCGGGCCTCTGGCGCACCCGGCGAAATTCCATCCTGGCCAGCCTGCGGGAGGCACCATGACCGGATTTGCCGTCAAGGGCTGGTGCCCGGACGCATGGCACCCGATGATATCCGGCGACGGCCTACTGGTGCGGGTCAAACCCCGGCTCGGGCGGCTGACACGGGAGCAGGCGCTGGCCCTTTGCGATGCGGCCGCCACCTGCGGCAGCGGGCTGATCGACCTGACGCGGCGCGCCAATCTGCAGATTCGCGGCGTTGCCCAAGATCGCTGGCCCTTGCTGATCCAAAGGCTGATTGCGCTGGAATTAGTGCAGCCCGAGCCTGCACTCGAAGCGCGGCGCAACGTCCTTGTCGCGCCCGACTGGCAGGAGAACGACGACACCCACCGCATCGCCAACGCCCTGCTGGCCCGGATAGGCGAATGGCCCGATCTTCCCGGCAAGGTCGGGTTCGTCATCGATGCCGGCCCTGCCGCTGTGCTGACCGGCGCATCCGGCGATTTCCGTGTCGAACGCGGCACGGACGGCAGCCTCATCCTTCGCGCCGATGGTTGCCTCACCGGATCAAGCCTGTCTCCAGGCACGGAAGCGGACGCCCTGATCGCTCTCGCTCACTGGTTCGCCGCGAGCGGCGCCGCCGCAGCCGGGCGCATGGCCCGTTGGGATGCGGAACTTCCCGCATGGGCAAAAGGTGCGATCGCGCCTGCAATGGCTGAACCGGGCCATGTGCTTGGCACCGGACATCATCCATCGATCGCGCTGGCGTTCGGGCTGATAGAGGCTTCGGAGCTCGCCATCCTGCTCGAATCCGGTTCTGCTTCTGGACTGCGAACAACACCGTGGCGGCGGCTGTTGATCGAGGGGGCGGCGGCTGCCCGGACCCACCCGTCCACCGGCGCTAAACCTGATCCGCTGCCCCATGTGGAAGCCTGCCCGGGCGCACCATTGTGCGCACAGGCGACGGTTGAAACCCGTGCGCTTGCGCGCCGACTTGCGCCCTATGTCTCGGGACGGCTGCACGTTTCGGGTTGTGCCAAAGGCTGCGCCTGCTCGCAGGTGGCCGATGTCACGCTGACCGGACGCAACGGCAGGTTCGATCTGGTCCTTGCTGGCAAAGCCGGATCGCCTCCGTCCCGCTCCGGCTTGAGCGCCAGCGAAATCCTCGCGCATTTTGGAGCCGTCTGATGCCCCATGTCTATGAAACCGACGGGGCAGCGATCTATCGCCAGTCGTTTGCCACGATCCGCGCCGAAGCCGATCTCTCCCCTTTCGCGCCAGGCGAAGAGCAGGTGGCAGTGCGGATGATCCATGCGGCCGGGATGGTCGGACTTGCAGCGCATATCCGGTTCTCGTCGGGATTTGCCGATGCGGCACGCGCTGCGCTGGCCGGCGGCGCGCCGATACTGTGCGATGCGCGGATGGTGTCTGAAGGGATCACCCGCGCCCGGCTTCCCGGGAGCAACGCAATCATCTGCACGCTGCAAGATCCTGCGGTGCCTGACCTTGCACGCAAGATCGGCAACACCCGATCCGCTGCCGCGCTGGAACTGTGGCGGCCCATTCTGGCGGGTGCGGTCGTGGCGATCGGCAATGCACCAACCGCGCTGTTTCATCTGCTGAACATGCTGGAAGACCCCGCCTGCCCACGCCCTGCGGCGATCATCGGCTGTCCGGTGGGCTTCGTGGGAGCAGCTGAATCCAAGGCTGCCCTCTGGGCCGCTCCTCCTGCACCCTGCTGCGTCGTCGAGGGCCGCCTTGGCGGCAGTGCCATCACCGTGGCGGCCATCAACGCGCTGGCGAGTACGGCCGAATGAACGCCGGCACGAACATCGGCACCATTCACGGTGTCGGGCTTGGTCCGGGTGCGGCAGACCTGCTGAGCGTGCGCGCCGACCGGCTTGTACGCACGGCGCACCACGTCGCCTATTTCCGCAAGGCTGGGCGGCCCGGCCAGGCAAGGCGCATCGTGGAAGGGATGCTCCGCGCTGACGTGATCGAGTTTCCGATGGAATATCCGGTAACCACCGAAATCCCGGTATCCGATCCTCGCTACAATGCCTGCCTGTCGGCGTTCTACACGCACTGTTCGGAGCGGCTTGCAGCGATTTCGCAGCAGGGTGAGGACGTCGTCGTGCTGTGTGAGGGCGACCCGTTCTTCTACGGCTCCTTCATGCACCTCCATGCCCGCCTTTCAGGCCGCATACCGGTGGAAGTCGTCCCTGGCATCACGGGCATGTCTGGCGCCTGGACCGCGACGGACCTGCCGATCACCTGGGGCGATGATGTGATGACCGTGGTCATGGCCACGCTGCCGGAAGCCGAGCTTGCCCGCCGGATCCGCGAGACTGACGCGCTGGTGGTGATGAAGATCGGTCGGAACCTGCCCAAGCTTCGCCGCGCCGTGGCAGCCGCCGGGCGCATGGATGCGGCATGGCTGGTCGAACACGCAGCGATGCCCGGACAGCGCGTCACCATGCTGGCCGAGGCTGAGGCGGTGACCCCCTATTTCTCGATCCTGCTGATCCATGGTCAGGGGAGGCGACCATGACCGGGGAAAAGGACAAGGGTTGGCTAGCAATCGCCGGTCTGGGACCAGGAGACGAGGCACTCGTCACACCCGAAGTCACCGCCGCGCTGGCCGGGGCTACGGACGTGATCGGGTACATTCCCTATGTCGCCCGGATAGCTGCACGCGAAGGCCTGACGCTTCACCCCTCGGACAACCGGGTGGAGCTCGACCGCGCCGCTCTGGCGCTCGATCTTGCGGCGCAGGGCCGCAGGGTCGTTGTCGTATCGTCAGGTGATCCGGGGGTGTTCGCGATGGCCTCGGCGGTATTCGAAGCGCTTGAGGCAGGTCCTTCCCGCTGGCGGACGCTGGATATCAGGGTGCTGCCGGGCATCACCGCCATGCTGGCCGCCAGTGCACGGGCCGGGGCACCGCTGGGTCACGATTTTTGCGCGATCAATCTTTCCGACAACCTGAAACCCTGGGCCATGATCGAAAAGCGGCTGCGGCTGGCCGTGGAGGCGGACTTTGCCTTGGCGCTTTACAACCCCCGCTCGAAGGCACGTCCCGAAGGCTTCGCCCGTGCGCTGGCCTTATTGAAGGAGCTGTGCGGCGATGATCGCCCGATGCTGTTTGCCCGCGCCGTCACAACGCCGCAGGAAGATCTGCGCATCGTGCCGCTGGGCAAGGCGCACGATGAAATGGCCGACATGCGCACCACGGTGATCGTGGGATCAAGCCGGACGCGGATCATCGAACGTGCGGCAGGCCCTATCCTCTATACGCCCCGGTCCGTTGCGGAAGTGGCCTCATGACCAAGCCATTCCAGCACATCTTCTGCGCGACAGACCTCGATCCGGTCACCGATCACCGGGCGGTCGATCATCACGACCGGAAGCTTGAGCTGGCGCGCAGCGACAAGCTTTGCCTCGGCGCCCGTGCCACCGGCGTTCTTGCACACAACAAGGTCGATCATGTGAGACTGCATCAGCAGCCGATCACCTTCAGCCGTAAACGGCCCGCGATCGATGACAAGGTCGTGGGAGGGCAGGCCTGGGGGCGCAGCCGGAGGGTCAACAAAGCGCAGCAGGTAGTGATGCTGCGGCTGTGCGGCAAAGGCTTCCACATGCATTCGGCCCAGCGCGAGCAGGATGCGGCGCGGCGTGCCCGCAAGTTTGGCCACCGCAGCGGCAGTGTCTCTCACGCATGTCCAGCGATCGCCCGACCCGGCCTCCCATGCGGGTCTGGTCAAGGCGATATGGGCAATCCCGGCAATCCGCGCGGCCTTTATGGCATGTGCGCTCATAGTCGCGGCAAAGGGATGCGTCGCATCGACCAGATGCGTGATGCGATGGTCTTGGAGATAGGCCACAAGCCCCGCCACCCCACCAAAGCCGCCGACGCGGATCGGCACCGGCTGTGGCCGCGGGTTGTCGGTCCTGCCCGCGTAGCTGAGTGTCGTCGCAACCTGCGCTGCCGCAAGCAGGCGCGCCAGTGCGCTCGCTTCGGTTGTTCCGCCAAGCAGGAGAACATTCGGCATGGCTGACATGGACCCTCGCGCATGGTTGACGATCATCGGCATCGGTGAAGACGGCGTGGACGGCCTGTGCTCAGCGGGCCGGGCCGCGCTGGCCAGGGCCGAACTGGTCATGGGATCGGCGCGCCATCTAGCGCTGCTTCCCGCGCTTACCTGCGCGGTCTTCAAATGGCCAGTTCCCTTTGCCGACGGCATAGCCGAACTGCTGGCGCATCGCGGGCGGCGGGTGGTCATGCTGTCATCGGGCGATCCGTTCTGGTTCGGCGCAGGCGCAAGCCTTGCGCGCCATCTCGGTCCGGCGGAATGGGTTGCGCACCCCGCGCCATCGACCTTCAGCCTTGCTGCCGCCCGGCTGGGCTGGCCGATCGAGGAAACGGCCTGCCTCGGCCTGCACGCAGCGCCGCTGGACCGCTTGTGCCCCCATATCGCACCCGCCCAGCGCGCCATTGTCCTGCTGCGCGATGGCGATGCCGTTGCCACGGCGGCGCAATATCTGACCAGCAAGGGCTTCGGCCCATCGACGCTTCATGTGATGGAAGCGCTGGGCGGCCCCCATGAACGCCTCCGCGTGACGACCGCGCAAGCCCTGCCGTTCGCAGACATTGCCCATCCCGTTGCCGTGGGCATCGCGTTCGCCGGTTCAGGCAATGTCCTGCCCGTCACATCCGGCAGACCGGATGCGTGGTTCGATCACGACGGACAGATCACCAAGGCCCCGGTGCGCGCCCTGACCCTCTCGGCCCTCGCCCCGCGTGCCGGTGAATGGCTCTGGGATATCGGCACGGGTTCTGGGTCAATCGCGATCGAATGGCTGCTGGCTCATCCCGCCAACCGGGCGACCGCGTTCGAAGCCGATCCGCTACGGGCCGGCCGCGCCCGCGCAAACGCCAAGGCTCTGGGTGTAGACCGGTTGGATGTGATCAATGCCCGGATGCCCGAAGGCCTGCCGGAAGGCCCCCATCCGCATGCTGTGTTCATCGGTGGCGGCTTGTCCGACCCGCTGCTCGATGCCCTCTGGGCCCGGCTGCCTGATGGAACGCGGCTGGTGGCGAACGCCGTGAGCCTTGAATCTGAAGCCGCTCTTACCCGTTGGCATGGCGCAAAGGGCGGCAGTCTGCTGCGGATCGAACTGGCCGATGCCGTGCCCCTTGGCCAGCGGCATGGCTGGAAGGGGCGCTATCCCGTGGTACAGTGGAGCGTCACGCTATGATCGTGGCTGGCTTCGGCTTTCGGCGCGGCGCAGGCCTCGCTTCGCTGCGGGCGGCGCTGGAACTGGCGCAGGACGGGCTGCCCCCTATAACCCATTTGGCGACCGCCATCGACAAGACGTCTGCGTTGGTACCGCTTGCAGAGGCACTGGGACTGCCGATGACCGGCATCCCATCGGCGTCCCTGTCCACCACGCCTACGCCCACCAGCTCTGCCGCCAGCCTGAAGGCACGCGCGACCGGCAGTGTCGCAGAAGCCTGCGCGCTGGTCGCCGCTGGTCCGGGCGCCCGCCTTTTGCGCACGCGCCACATCTCGCCCGATCGCATGGCCAGCTGCGCCATTGCCGAAGGATCACAGCCATGACCGTCCACTTCATCGGCGCCGGCCCCGGCGCACCCGATCTTTTGACCCTGCGAGGGCGCGACCTGATCGCCGCCAGCCCGGTCTGCCTCTATGCCGGTTCGCTGGTTCCCGTGGCTGTACTCGATCACTGTCCGCCCGGTGCCCGCATCGTCAACACCGCGCCCATGACGCTGGACGAGATCATCGCCGAGATAGCGGAGGCTGACGCCGCAGGGTGCGATGTTGCCCGCCTCCATTCGGGCGACCTGTCCGTCTGGTCGGCAATGGGCGAACAATTGCGCCGCCTGCGCGCACTGGACATTCCGTTTACGGTCACGCCGGGTGTTCCCGCCTTCTCGGCGGCAGCGGCGGCTCTGGAAGCCGAACTGACCTTGCCCGAGCTCGGCCAGTCGCTGGTACTCACGCGCACGCCAGGGCGGGCCAGCGCGATGCCGCAGAGCGAGAGCCTCGCCAATTTCGCTGTGACGGGCGCGACTCTGGCTATCCATCTATCGATCCACAACCTCGCGCGGGTCGTGGCCGATCTTGCTCCCGCCTATGGCGCGGATTGCCCCGTTGCGGTCGTCTGGCGCGCCAGCTGGCCCGACCAGCGGATCGTCCGGGCCACCCTCGACACCGTCGAAACAGCCATCGCCGGCAGCATGGAACGAACCGCGCTGATCCTTGTCGGACGGGTGCTGGGGGCGGAGGACTTCGCACAAAGCAGCCTCTACGCCCACGGCTACGACCGGCGCTTCCGCCCACAGGATGCGAGCTCGCGCTTTGCAGGAGCCGGGGAATGAGCGTTTCAGGCCTGATGATCGCCGCTCCGGCATCGGGAACGGGCAAGACTACGGTCATGCTGGGCCTGCTGCGAGCGCTGGTTGAAGACGGCGCGGTGGTCCAGCCCTTCAAGAGCGGTCCCGACTATATCGATCCCGCCTTTCACCGCGCCGCCTGCGGCCGTGCGTCGTTCAACCTCGATACTTGGGCCATGAATGGCGAGCTGATCGCTGCAATCGCGGGAGAGGCTGTTGGCGCGGACATGGTGCTTGCCGAGGCTTCGATGGGCCTTTTCGATGGTGTCGCGAGCCGGGGTGCCGTTGGCAATGGCGCCAGTGCGGACATTGCACGGACAATGGGCTGGCCGGTTGTGCTGGTGCTGGACGTGTCCGGACAAGCCCAATCCGCCGCTGCAACGGCGCTCGGTTTCAAGCATCTGGATGACACGCTGCCGTTTGCAGGCGTGATCCTGAACCGGGTGGCCAGTCCCCGCCATGAACGGCTGGTGCGCCGGGGGATGGAAGCGATAGGCATGCCTGTGCTGGGTGCCCTGCCCCGGCGCGGCGATCTCACCCTGCCAGAACGCCATCTCGGTCTGGTCCAGGCTGTCGAGCATCCCGATCTCGAGCGGGCGATATCGGACTATGCCGCATTTCTGCGTGCAAATGTCGATCTGAATGCCATCCGCCATGCCGCCAGCAGCAACAGCGCCCCGCCTCCGGCCCCCGGCCAACTGCCGCTTCCCCCTGCCCAGCGGATTGCCATCGCCCGCGATCCCGCCTTTTCCTTCGTCTATCCCCATGTGCTCGAAGGTTGGCGGCGGGCTGGCGCGGAGATCATGCCCTTCTCGCCATTGGCAAACGAGGCCCCTGCCCGCGATGCCGATCTTGTCTGGCTGCCGGGCGGCTATCCGGAATTGCACGCAGGGACCATCGCTGCAGCGACGAACTTCCTGACCGGCCTGCGCCATCACGCCAAGACCCGCCCGGTCCACGGCGAATGCGGCGGCTACATGGTTCTGGGCGAGGCCTTGGTGGACAAGTCGGGAGAACGGCATCGTATGGCCGGCCTGCTGGGGCTTGTTACCAGCTATGCACAGCGCAAGATGCATCTCGGCTATCGCCAGGCCGAACTGCTGGCACCGATAGCCGGACTGGCCAAAGGCAAAAGACTGCGCGGCCACGAGTTCCACTACTCGACGATCCTCGAGCAGACAGACGCAGCGCTGGCATGTGTAACCGATGCAGATGGCGTCGCGGTTGCCGAAACAGGCTCGTATCGCGGCCGCGTGACCGGAACCTTCTTCCACATGATCGCGAACGCATCGTGAAAGGGTTCGTATCATTTGTGGGTGCGGGCCCTGGCGATCCCGAGCTGCTGACCCTTAAAGCCGTTTCTCGTCTTGAGACAGCGCAGGTGGTCCTGTTTGATGATCTGGCTGCGGGACCGATCCTGGCCCGCGCGCGCGATGACGCTGAACTGGTAGCGGTAGGCAAGCGCGCCGGTCGGCCATCTCCAAGTCAGGCCGAAGTCAGCCGTCTTCTGGTGGACCATGCCCTGGCCGGGAAGCATGTCATCCGGCTCAAATCGGGAGATGCTGGCTTGTTCGGCCGACTCGAAGAAGAAATTGAGGCGCTTCGCCATGCGGGAATCTCGTTCGAGATCATTCCTGGCGTCAGCTCGGCGACCGCCGCAGCGGCAGCTGCCGCGATACCACTGACACGACGCGAGCACGCTAGACGCGTCCAGTTCGTAACCGGACATGGCAAGACTGGCACTTTACCCGAAGACCTCAATCTATCAGCGCTTGCCGACCCTTGTGCCACAACGGTCGTCTTCATGCCAAAGCGCACATTTCCGGCGCTTGCTGCGCAGCTTGTCGCGGCAGGACTTGCGGACGATACTGCAGCCTTGTTGGCAGAAAACATTAGCCGACCGGACCAAAGACTTACCAGAAGCACTATTGCCGGACTTGCTCGGTCACTTGCCGACGGCGGATCGGATGCAACCGCACTGGTGATCTACGGCCCCATGATGGAGGAGGCATGATCCACCTCCATCTGATCGGCATAGGCACCGGGAATCCCGACCACCTGACGCGTGCTGCAATACGCACAATCAACGCGGTCGATCTCATTCTGCTGCCCCGCAAAGGCGATGCCAAATCAGATCTCCTGGACCTGCGCCACTCCATCTGTGGCGCCGCATTGGCCTCACCGGTCCGCATGGCCGAGTTCGACATGCCCGTTCGCCGACAGGATGGCGACTACACGCAGGCCGTCGACGATTGGCACGATGCGATTGCAGCGATTTGGGCAGAGCAGATAGCAGTTCACCTTCCTGATGGTGGGCGGGTCGCGCTGCTCGTGTGGGGCGATCCGTCGCTTTACGACAGCACACTGCGTATTGCCGATCGGCTCCGGACGGCTGGGGTCGACCTAACTGTTCGCGTCGAACCCGGTATCACCAGCATTCAGGCTCTTACGGCTGCTCACGCCATCCCGCTGAACGCCTTGGCCGAACCTGTCACGATCACCACCGGCCGCAGGTTGCGCCGGGAAGGCTGGCCGCTGGGAGTGCACACGATCGTCGTCATGCTCGATTCCGGCTGCGCCTTCGAAGTCCTCGATCCTGCTGGCATCACGATCTGGTGGGGTGCCTATCTGGGCATGTCGCAAGAAGCACTGGTGCATGGGCCACTTGCCGATTCTGCGCCGCAGATTGCCGCGCGCCGCGCGGAACTGCGCGCTCGCCACGGCTGGATCATGGATGTCTACCTGATGCGAAAGGAACGAGCCGATGCCTGCTGACCGCGAAGAAGAAGCTGCAAGCGCAGATGCGCGCCATGCCGAGAAAATGCGCAAGATCCAGGCTGCGCGTAGCACCATGATGGCCACCAAGACCCGCGAGCAGGGGCTGCTGATCGTTCACACTGGCACGGGCAAGGGCAAGACAAGCGCTGCACTCGGTATGGTCGTGCGCGCAATAGGACATGGCATGAAGGTCGGGGTCGTCCAGTTCGTCAAGGGCGCGATGGCGACAGGCGAAAAGACGGTGTTCGACGCTTTCCCGGAAAATGTCGAGTTCAAGCCGATGGGTGAAGGTTTCACCTGGGATACGCAAGACCGGACACGCGATATCGCTTCGGCACGTACTGCCTGGGATGAAGTCTGCCGCATGATCGCCGATCCGGCTTACCAGATGGTGGTAGCCGACGAACTCAACATCGTCCTTCGGTATGACTACCTGCCCTTGGATGAGGTTCTTAAGGCGTTTGCCGCGAAACCCGAGATGAAACATGTCATCGTCACCGGACGCAATGCGCCCGATGCACTGATCGAGGCGGCCGATCTCGTCACCGAGATGACCATGATCAAGCACCCTTTCCGCTCGGGCGTGAAGGCGCAGGCAGGGATCGAGTTCTGAGCGATCTGCCGCCCCAGTTCGATGCCGAGTTCGCGGCTCGATTTGCGCAGCTGCTGCGCTGGCGACGCGATGTGCGGCACTTCGAAGCCCGTGCTGTCGCGGAAGAGGAGATGTGTGCGCTGCTGGAGTGTGCCTCCCTCGCGCCTTCGGTCGGGAATGCGCAGCCCTGGCGGTTCGTGCGCGTGCGTTCATCCACCCTTCGTCAGGCGCTGGCCGACCATGTCGATGCACAGAACGCACAAGCAGCGCAGCAATATGCCTGCCAAGCCCGGCAGGAACTGTATCGTTCGCTCAAGCTGCATGGCCTTCGCGAAGCCCCGGAACTGATCGTGGTGTTCTGTGATGAGCAGCCCAAAGCAGGCCATGGACTTGGCATTGTCAGTATGCCGGAGATGTTGCGCTATTCATGCGTGCTGGCGATCCACACACTCTGGCTGGCGGCAAGGCTCCGCGGCATTGGCGTCGGATGGGTATCGATCCTCGAGCCCGGTGTCATCCGCGCCTTGCTGGACGTACCCGCCGACTGGTCGCTGATTGCACTGCTGTGCTTCGGATACCCCCAGGACCCGTCCCAGACACCCGAATTGGAGCGGCGGGGCTGGCAAGCCCGGGAACCTGTGACCAACCGAGTGTTCGACCGATGACCCCCAATCTATGGAGCAAGAAATTATGTTGATCCCCGTCGAGGACGGCCCTGCCGTAGTAGCATGCAACACCTGCCGACACAGCAGCACCGCAAAGGAGGATGACGCCGGTGTGCGTGGTGGCGCGCGTATGGTCGAGGCCCTGCGCGCCGTGCAGGCACGCGATGAACGCTATTCCGGTATCGCGGTGCAGGAAATGCCCTGCTTGTTCGCCTGCAGCGAATTCTGCACGGTCCATCTTCGTGCGCCAGGCAAAGTCGGGTATGTTCTGGGCCGCTTCACTCCCGATGAAGATGCCGCCGCTGCCATCCTCGATTATGCCGTCCATTATGCGCAAAGCGAACATGGCCGGGTTCCGTTCAAGGACTGGCCGCAGGGCGTCAAAGGCCACTTCATCACCCGCACACCGCCGCCGGGCTTTGTCGCGCAATGAGCACGTTTTCTTCCGTCGATGCCTTTGATGCTGCCATTGCCGATATGCCTGCGCCAGATGAAACAGCAATGGCCAGCGCGCGCAACCGGCAGTCGCAACTGACCAAGCCGCCAGGATCCCTGGGACGGCTGGAAGAGATCGCGATCTTCATGGCCGGTTGGCAAGGCCACGAAAGACCCCGGCTGGAACGGGGGCGTGCAGTCGTGTTTGCGGGCAATCATGGCGTCACGGCACGGGGCGTGAGCGCCTTTCCTCCCGAAGTCACCCACCAGATGGTGGCCAATTTTGAAGCAGGTGGCGCTGCCATCAACGCGCTGTGTGCCGCTGCCGGGCTCGATCTTCAGGTGCTGGCGCTGGAGCTTGACCGGCCAACCGCCGATTTCACCTCAGCCCCGGCCATGACCGAAAGCGAATGCCTTGCCGCGCTGTCTTCCGGGGCCGCCATGGTCGAAGCCGGCCTTGATCTCCTTGTCCCTGGCGAGATGGGCATCGGCAACACCACGGCCGCTGCAGCCCTCTGTGCAAAGGCGCTGGGAGGCGGTGCAGGCGAATGGGTCGGCCCGGGAACGGGGCTCGATCCGGCGGGCGTGGCGCGCAAGATCGGTGTAATCGAAGCGGCACTCGTCTTCCATCAGGTTGCACCGTCAACGCCTTTCGAAACCCTGCGGCGTCTGGGCGGGAGGGAAATAGCCGCAATGGCAGGTGCAATTGTCCGTGCAAGGCAACTTCGGGTGCCGGTGCTCCTGGATGGCTTCATCTGCTGCGCTGCCATCGCGCCGATCTTTGCCGCCGAACCTGCAATTGTCGACCATTGCCTGGCAGGGCATTGTTCGGCCGAACCTGGTCACAAACGGTTGCTCGAGCGGTTCGGTCTCGCACCGCTCCTCACTCTGGGCATGCGCCTGGGCGAAGGGAGCGGCGCTGCGGTCGCGGCCCAGATCGTGCGTTCAGCTCTCGCCGCACACAACCAGATGGCCACTTTTGCCGAAGCTGGCGTGGCTGCTGGCGTATGAGCGAGTTTTTCCTGCACCTCATGCGGCATGGCGAGCCCATCCACCCCGGTCTGCTTCTCGGAAGGACCGATGCGCCTACGACGCCCGAGGGCGTCGCATCATGCGTGGCACAGGTCGAGGAACTGTCGTTCCAGTCGATTGTATGTTCCGATCTCCAGCGCTCGGCAGAGGCAGCAAGAGCTATCGCCGATCCAAGAGGGCTGCACCCGATCCTCGACTCACGGTGGCGCGAACTGGACTTCGGCGACTGGGACGGTCTGGCACCCGCTAAGGTCGACAGTGTCGCGATCAGCGCGTTCTGGGACGACCCGGACGCCAATCCGCCACCCGGTGGTGAGCGCTGGTCTGCTCTGGTTTCGCGCGTGGAAGCGGCCTTGGCCGCAATCCCGCCGCAAGACACGCTGGTCGTAACGCATGGCGGAGCAATCCGGGCTGCGCTGGCCAGCCTGTTCGGCTTCGGACAGCGGCAGGTCTGGGCGTTTGACCTTCCCTATGCCGCGCTGATCAGCCTGCGGGTCTGGCCGGGAACGCCGCGCTCAGCCCAGATCGCGGGCCTTTGGACATGAAGCGCCCGATCGCATGAAAGGCTTCCTCATCGCACTCCAGTTCCTCACCCGTTTGCCGACACCCCGGCTCACGGTTTCTGCCGAGGAATTCGCCCAGTCCATGCGCTGGTTTCCAGCTGCTGGGCTGGTGATTGGCCTTATCGTTGCCGGGGCCGCCTGGGTTGGAGCAAGGACCGATCCCTGGACCGGAGCCCTTGCCGCCTTGATCGCCTGGGTTCTCGTCACCGGAGCCCTTCACCTGGACGGTCTGGGAGATATGGCCGATGCCAGCGGCGCGGCCCACAAGGACCGCGAGCGGCTCCTGGCCGTCCTGGCAGATCCGCATGTCGGCAGCTTCGGCGTAACGGCCATCACCATGCAACTGCTGACCAAGCTCGTGCTGCTGCATGGCATGATCGAGCACAGCCAGTTTCTGGCACTGATCTGGGTGCCGGTCGCCGCGCGCATCGCGCCGCTGGCATGGACCTTGTTGCTATCGCCGTTGCACGATGGCCTTGGTGCGCGCTTTCGGGGCGCGATCAGGCCGATCGATCTGGCGCTGTGGGCCGCAGTACTTCTCGCCACCACGGTGGCGTTTCCTGCATTGCTCATTGCGGTTCCTGCTGCGGCACTATGGGGCCTGTGGATCAAGCGCGCTATTGGCGGCATCTCGGGCGATGGACACGGCGCCGGAATTGAACTGATCGAGGCGGCGCTGCTGCTGGCGCTTGTCGTGATGGCGGCCGCATGACCCGCGATCGCTGGACATGGCACGGCGGCGGCCTCTCTGCGGCCCGCGCGCATTTCGGCGACGATGCGCGTGGTTGGATCGATTTTTCCACCGGGATCAATCCGCATGTCTGGCACGGTGCAGGGGCGGTGGAGATCGATTGGCGTGCCCTGCCAGACGAAATGGCCCTGCGCGCGCTGGAGCAAGCGGCCGCCGCCAGCTTCGGGTGTCATGCCGATCATGTCTGCGCGGTGCCAGGCACCGAAGTTGGCCTTCGCCTCGCCGGCAGGGTGCTGGGCGATGACGTCTGCCACGCCGTTCCATCCTATCGCACCCACGGCGAGATGGCGGCCTCCAGCCATCCCGTAACGCTTGGCAATCTGGCGCTGGCCGATGGATCAAGCCTGATCCTTGCCAACCCCAACAACCCGGATGGCGTCCTGCTTTCTCGGGAAGCCTTGAGCGATCTTCTGGTGCGGCGTGGTCGGAAAGGGTGGCTGGTAATCGACGAAGCCTTTGCAGACTGCCACCCCGACCACAGTTTCGCCGACCAAGTTGATGATCGGCACAGACTCCTGATCTTTCGGTCCTTCGGGAAATTCTTTGGCCTCGCCGGATTGCGGCTCGGTTTTGTGCTGGGCCCTCGTCCGATCCTGGCGAGTCTGCGTAAGCAGCTAGGTGCCTGGCCGGTCTCGGCGGCTGCGATCGCCATCGGCACCCGCGCCTATCAGGATATCGCCTGGCAGGACGCGATGCGGGAGCGCCTCATCGCCGAGGCCACCAGCTTCGATCAGCGCTTGGCCTCGTTCGGTTTGTTGGCAAGCGGCGCATGCCCACTCTTCCGGCTGATAACGACGCCGGACGCGTCACACCTGTTTGAACGTCTTGCCCGGGCTGCGATCCTCAGCCGCCCCTTCGCCGATAAACCGGATTGGTTACGCTTTGGCCTGCCCGCCAACGACGAGGCGATGGAGCGTCTCTGTGCCGTGCTCGAAGACCATGGCTGAACCGTTCGCGCTCATGGCCCTGGTGCTGGATGCTGCCATTGGCTGGCCTGGCGCGCTGTATCGCCGTGTCGGACATCCGGTCGGCCTGTTTGCCCGGATCATCAATGCCTGCGAAGGCGCATGGAACCGGCCAACTCACTCAGACGGCATACGCAAGACGCTCGGCGTCATGACCGTTCTGATACTGCTGGTGCTGACAATCGGGGCTGGACTTGGCCTTACCGCGCTCGCCCGGCACCTGCTGGGCTCATGCTGGTGGCTTGGTGCCGCAGCACTGGCCTGGCCCGCTCTGGCCCAACGCAGCCTCTACGATCATGTTCTTCCCATCGCAGTCGCACTGGAGCAGAATGATCTCGAAAGTGCGCGCCATGCCGTCTCCATGATCGTCGGGCGTGATACCGACACCCTTGATCGCGCGGGTGTGGCACGAGCTGCAATCGAAAGTCTGGCCGAAAGCTTTTGCGACGGCATCGCCGCGCCGCTGTTCTGGCTGGTTATCGGCGGCCTGCCCGGCGTCTGGGCCTACAAGGCGATCAATACGGCAGACAGCCTGATCGGCCATAAGGAAGCGCGCTGGCGCGCCTTTGGGTGGGCTGCGGCGCGCACGGACGATGTGATGAACCTGCTGCCGGCTCGGCTTGGCGGCGTCGTGGTATGTCTTGCCGGCGGCGGAGGGTGGGCCACGCTGTGGCGCGATCACCGCCGCCACGCCTCACCCAATGCAGGCTGGACCGAGGCGGCCATGGCGGGCGCGCTAGATCTCGCGCTCGCGGGACCAGTGTCCTACGATGGTGTGACCCATGCCAAGGACTGGATCGGCAGCGGGCGGCGCGATGCTGGCGCTGCTGACGTCAGGCGCGCTTTGCGCATTTATGTCCGCGCCTGCCTGTTGCTCTGGGCCATCGTGGCCGCTCTCACCTGGAAGGATATCGTATGGGCGCTCTGATGTTGCAGGGCACGGGTTCCGATGTCGGGAAATCGGTGCTGGTTGCCGGGCTGTGCCGCGCCCTTGCCAATCGCGGGCTGAGCGTTCGCCCGTTCAAGCCCCAGAACATGTCGAACAATGCTGCGGTTACCGTCGATGGCGGCGAGATCGGCCGCGCCCAGGCTTTGCAGGCTCTAGCATGCCGGGTCGAACCGCACACCGACATGAACCCGGTACTGCTCAAGCCTCAGGCCGACCACACATCGCAATTGGTCGTTCACGGCAAGGTCCGCGGCACGCTGGGCGGTGGCAATTTCCGGCACAAGCGTGGCGAACTGCTGCCCGAGGTCATGGAAAGCTGGCACCGGCTGCAGGCGCAGTGCGATGTCGTCGTGGTTGAAGGCGCCGGCTCGCCGGCGGAGATCAACCTGCGGGCAGGCGACATCGCCAACATGGGCTTTGCCCGTGCTGCCGGTGTGCCAGTCGTGCTGGTCGGCGATATCGATCGCGGCGGCGTCATTGCTGCGCTCGTTGGCACGAGGGCGGTATTGGACCCGGACGACGCGGCGATGATCCGGGGTTTTCTCATCAACAAGTTTCGCGGCGATCCGGCGCTCTTTGCCGACGGTTATCGGCAGATCGAGGCGCTTTCGGGCTGGCGAGGCTATGGCGTGGTGCCCTGGCTGCGCGCCACTGCCCATTTGCCAAGCGAAGATGCGGTCGTGCTTGAACGAACCGCACGCGAAACCGCCGGTCGCCTGAAAATCGCCTGCCCGATCATCCCCCGGATCGCCAATTTTGACGATCTCGATCCGATCAAAGCGGAAAGCTCGGTCGAACTGGTCATGGTACCGCCAGGCCAGCCCATCCCCGGTGATTGTGCGCTGATCGTCCTGCCCGGATCAAAAGCCACGATCGCTGATATGAAGGCGATGCGCGAACAAGGCTGGGACATTGATATCCTTGCGCATCATCGGCGCGGTGGAAAGGTCCTGGGCATCTGCGGCGGCTATCAGATGCTCGGCCGCCGCATCGCCGATCCGGAAGGGATCGAGGGACCACCTGAAGATATCCCCGGTCTGGGTCTGCTGGATGTCGAAACGGTCCTGACCGGAGATAAGGCGCTGCGCCAGGTTGCAGGCACTGCGCTCGATCAAGCCTTCACCGGCTTTGAAATGCACATGGGCGTGACCAGCGGTCCCGATTGCCGTCACCCCTTTGCGCTGCTCGGCGAAGGGCGGCCCGACGGCGCAACCAGTGCAGACAGGCAAGTCACGGGCACTTACGTCCACGGAGCATTTGCCAGCACGGCGCTGCGTTCAGCTCTGCTCGGCATGCTCGGCGCGCAGTCGGACGGGATCGACCATGATGCGAAGGTGGATGACGCGCTCAATGCGATCGCGGCTGAGCTTGAACATCATCTCGATGTGGATGGTTTGTTGAAACTCGCAATGGGGAAAGACGATGCGTAGCCTGTTCGTGATTGGCGGAGCGCGCTCGGGCAAGAGCCGCTATGCACAGGCCAGAGCCGAGGCGACCGGCCTGTCGCCAGTCTTCATCGCTACGGCTCAAGCTTTCGACGAGGAAATGCGCAACCGTATCGTTCGGCACCAGGCGGATCGCGGCGTGGAATGGGAAACGGTCGAGGCCCCCCTTAAACTTGCGGAAGCGATCGAGTTGCATGCCTCACCCGACCGGGTCTTGCTGGTGGACTGCCTCACGCTATGGGTGACCAATCTCCTGATCGGCGATCACGATATCCCGGCGGCAGTCCGCACACTCATTGAGACCATCACGGTTGCGCAAGGGACCCTCATACTCGTCAGCAATGAGGTCGGATTGGGCATCGTCCCGGAAAACCAGTTGGCGCGCCGGTTTCGGGATGAGGCCGGGTTTCTTCATCAACGTGTCGCGGCTTGCGCGAACGAGGTGCAGTTGCTGTGCGCTGGCTTGAATTTGCAGTTCAAATGAAAATGTCCCATTGTATTAATGGCATATTTGGAATTCAAATTGCGCGAGAGCCGGCCAGAAAGACCGCCAGAAGCTGGATCATGGCGCTGCCCATGGCGATGGTTGGCTGCCCGGTTTGGAAGGCGTTCATAACGTTGATGCGGCTTGTCGGGACATCTTTTTCCGCGACGAGAGTGCCTATCTGGTGGCGGAAAACTCTAGACCCAAGCGGTTCAAAGTTGGGTAGCAGTGCAACTTGGCGTCGGACTCTGCTCAAAATCGGTTACATTTCAGACCACCGTCACGGTGTATGTGCGCGCGGTAAGTGTCGCGGTGGCTCCCTTGGTCCTTGGGGCACCGCGTTTCAGCCTGAACCTAGGCTAGAGAAAGCTCTTGCCAGCGTGGTTCTCAAACAAAGCCGCATCTCGGACATAGCCAAGCAGCACCTCCACCTTTTTCTGTCGCGAGACCTCCTGCATTTTTGGCAGTGAAGCACCAGCCTTCGCAGCTTCGGTCAGGAATCCCGATCGAAGCGAGTGCGCCCCGACCGCAGCCGGATCGAGACCGACCTTCTCGGCGTAGCGCTGGATCAGGCGAGCAACCGAGCGATCTGACATGGGCTCCTTCGTCATCAAGCCCTGAGCATCGGTTCGATAGAAAAGGGGCCCCGCCTCCCCTCCCCTGACGCTCAGCCATTCGTTGAGGCGGGGACCGGGCTTGAGCACCTTGCCCGACGGAACTGCGATGACCTGCCCCTCCCCCTCCTGGTCGGTCTTCGAGTGCCGGATCGTCAGCTTGAGCCCTTCGCGCACGAGCTCGAGATCGGCGAGCTGCAGAGCGACCAGCTCCGAGCGCCGAAGTGCTGCTGCAAGGCCCAGCGCCATGACCGCACGGTCACGGATTGCCCTCGGGCTCGATCCTTCTGCAGCCGCAATCATCCGCGCCAGATCGGCCGCCAGAATGGCGCTCTTCTTGCGTGTCGGCCGTGCGCGCTGCTCGCGCCGAATGCCGGCGAGCGTATCGGCGATGACATCGCGGGGATCACGGTGCTGCGGCGCCACGTGCCCCGCCTGCCTGTGGTGCCAGGCAATGGCAGCAAGGTGCCGCCCGATCGTACTGTCCGCCCTCCCCGCTTGAGCCAGTGACGCCAGCCAGGTTGCAACCACCTCGGGCATCGCGGGCATGGGCTCAAGGTCGCGCGTCCAGCACCATTCTTCGAACTGCCGCCAGTCGCTGTCATAGGCGCGGACGGTGTTCGCGGCCTTGGATCGCGCCCTGTAGGAACGGGCGGCCTCGATTTCGGCGGCGAGCTGCGGAGGGATTGCCTGTCCGAGCGAGACGAGGCCCTCATCGATCGGCACCTCAACGATCAGCCCGGTGCCGTCAGCCAAAGCGCCTCTCCTTCATGCTCGATCGCGCCGCTGGTTTCTTCGGCGTTCTGCCCTTGGGAGAGCGGCGGCGTCGCAGCGGATTTGAGGCACTCTATATAGATTGTCGTGTTGTCCGTGAAGGGCTCTTATCGGACAGCAAATCAACCGTACAAGCTGGGTATACTTTTTAGGCCGTTCATATACTATTTGCCCGATGGCGCCTTACCCTCCCCCTTGGCAACTGACCCTTGCGCGGATCGAAGGCGCCCTCCCCTTCATCTCGCCGGAGCTCGCCGAGTGTCTGGCGATGGCCTCATTGCGGCGTCTTTGGCGCGTGCATGTTCGAGACTATCCCTTTGATAATCTAGGAATCGCACACAACCCGGGCATTAATGCGAGCGAACTTGTCCGATCATGGTACTCGGAGGAGCGGCGGCAATTTCTGTCGTGGATCGGCCGACGTGCGTCCCCTGTCCTCGCCAAGGCTGCCAGGCAGGTGCTGGCAGCCAAATGCCAGACCGAAGGCTTCACCGAGGCCTACACACCCGCAGACAATGCGCTCGCGCGGCTCGACGCTCTGCTCCCCAGCAGGGATCCCGACGGCACGCTGATCGAGTGGCTTGAGGAACTGCGAACCGAGGAATTCGACTTTTTCGAAGGCGGCAGCGAAATGGTCCAGGTAGGTGGGCTCGCAATCACGCGTTCGGCGCCGCGTGGCGCGGCCTGGGCTGCCTCATTGGCTGCGGCCATAAGGCCCCATCTTTTTGGATTGGGCTCGGCCCCGCTCGCGCTTGCAGGCATCATGCCGCGGGCCCTGTTCCGCGAATTCCACGAAGAACCCCTGCCCGCCCTTCTCCGTTCAGCGCTTCAGACGGCCACTGACAAAGCCGCGATCGATTTGCGGGTGATGCGAGAGGCTGTTGCTTTGGCCGACAAGCAGCTGGCCGGTCGGCTGTATACCTCTTCAACCGCTCCGCAGGCGTGGCGCATGATCGTCAGCCTTGGCCCCCTTACCAGAGCGGAGCTTGCCAGAGCCCTAGGCGTGACAAAGCGAACAGCTTCGCAATCGGTGTCCTCGTTGCAGGAGGCAAGCATGGTGCGCTTGCGCGAGACCGATAGTGCTATGGTACCGGCCAATGCTGATCTAGTACCGCGCGAATAGCCTCTTCGGCTTCCTGCCGCGTTGCACCACCTTTGTTCAACAAGGTGATCCGAACCCCCTTGCGATCAGCTCCCTCAATCCGAAGCACAGGCACGCCCACACCATTGGCAACAGTGTCGACCTTTCCTGACTTCTTGGGGGATCCTGACTTCTTGGGGGGATCGACCGCAAGGGAAAGGGCCTTGATTACCTCCAGCACCGAGAGCGACTGGTTTGTCCGCTCCCGTTCGGCAGCAAGCCGGGCTGCCTCCAGGAAGGCCCTCTCCCTCCGGTCCTCGGGCTTCAAGAGCGCTTTGAGTGCGATCGCATTACGAATTCCGAGTTCCTGCGGATTAGCAAAGGCTCTGGTCAACTCCTCGGGCAGGCGAGCCAGATCGAGATAGCGTGTGAGCCAGCTTTCGGACACCTTGAGCCGCTCGGCCATCGTCTTCTGACGGCCCTCGTAGTAGGCGGTCAAAGCTCGCAGATAGTCCTTCGCGCGCTCGAAATCGGTTAGGTCGTCCCGTGCGCGGTTCTCGAGATCTGCGAGCCTGAAGGCCTCCTCATCGCCAATCTCGCGCACGTCGACGAGGAACTTGAAGTCTGGGTAGTTGTGCGTCCGCAGCCAGCTGATCGACCAGTGCCGCCTCGCCCCGCAGATGACCTCGAAATCATATCCGTCGTCACCAGACAGGCGTCTGACAATTGCCGGGATCTCCTGCCGGCCCTGTGCCTTGATGCTCTCAATCAGGTCTGCGCAACGCTCCTCGGTGAGGAGCGCATAGTCGCGATTGTGGCCAGCCCACATCCGGCACCTTGCCGGATCAACAAGCTCATGCGTGCGCGAGACAATCGCGCCGGAAGCGAGATCGGCCAAACGGTTTGATCGCCCGGTAAGCACATTCGACGCGATGCTCGATCGACGCGGCGTGGCGGAATCCTCGGTTAGATCGATCCCGGCGGCCAAGTCGGCGGCAAAACCGCTGTTCTTCCTACTCATGCAAGCCTCCCATTAGCAGAATTGCACGCGTGCAATTTTCCCAGCGGCTCATACCAAGGCCTCCTGCCGGAGGCGCTTTTGATGGCTTGGCCACATCGATCGAATGTCGACTTCGATTTCTGAGTTCACGCCATCAAGATAGTTAAGGCAGCGATTGCGTACCGCCGAGCTCGTAGCAGGCCCGTCGAGCTCATAGACGGTCATCAGCCGCGCAGTCGCATTGTCGATCTCGGCAGAGTCCTTGAGCGGCGTTCGAACCATGGCGTGGCCAAACAGCGTCCGCATCAACTGCAGAAGCTCCTTCTGCATCGACTTGTTCTCATCGACCTTCGAGGCAACGAAGCGCAGAAACGTCAGTTCTGGGGCAAGACCCCGGTCGGCCAGCTGCTCAATCGTCTCATCAAGCATTGAGAGGAATGCCGCAGTCGACGAGAAGTCCATCACGGTCGGAGGAACCGGAACCACCAACGCATTCGCAGCTCGCAACACGGACAAAGAGATAGCCCCGAGGGCGGGCGGTGGGTCCATGACGATGACATCGAACCGATCAGAGATGCTCTCAATCCCTTCCTTGAGGCGGTCAAGTAAGGCTCCGTTCCCCTGCGCCATTCTGGCGGCCAGTTCGTACTCGGAGTTAAACAGGCGAAGATTGGCAGGGATCAGCTCAAGGCCGTCAAAATGGGTCTTGCGGAGGGCGTAGTCGAGCGATGACCGCTCACCCTCACGAAGGAATGGGTAGAGGGTATCATCCTCTGTCAGATCGAGATCTGGCACATAGCCAAACAGCGTCGTCGCAGAGGCCTGGCTGTCGCAGTCGATCAATGCAACACGATAGCCCTTGATCGCGAGATACTGCGCTAGATGAACAGACAGCGTCGATTTGCCGACGCCGCCTTTGAAATTCTGAACCGCAACCACGCAACACGGATCGGTCGGAGCACGATACGGCCTGGTGCCGAACACGCCGCGCATGTCGTTAAGCTGGGCAAGAGTGTACCTCTCGCGTCGATTGCTATCTGTCCTCGCCGGCTCGGGCAGCCTTCCATCTTTCTCGGCGTCACGGATAGCCGCCGGCGTCCGCCCGACAAGCTCGGCCGCCTTCCCGATCGTAAAGGTAGGCTCGCGGCGCGCATCTGCCCGAGCGCTTCGTGCGGAGTCGCGCAGCTTTTCGAGCACCGACGATGTTCGACTGGCGAGCGTTGCGACCGAGACTAAACGCTCGGCTTCTTCGATCTGAAGTCCGTTAGACACATGCCGTCCTTTCGCAATTGAGGGTGTGTTACACCCACTTGCGCTTTTCGGTCAAGAAATTCGGAAATTTCGAAAGTGCGGCCGCCTTGTCGCGCCGATTCTAGAGCCGGATCACGCCATCCTGACTCGGTGGGGGCATGGCGAATTGCACGCGTGCAATTCCTGAGCGTCAGGGCCGCCCGCGCCGGTTTACCCAGCCCTCACAAAAGCCCTTCCAAGCAGCAATAAGCTTGGCGCCACGAAGCTTCTCCAACCGATTGCCCATGTGTTCGCGAAAGCCGCTTGCGATGAGATCGACATCCCATCCACCGCCATGCCTCCGGGCGACCTCAAGCAGATCGGCGTGCCCGAAGCGGATGGATCCTGACGAGGGGAATGTGGACTCTGATTGCTTGATGGCAGGCGCCGCGCTGGGCGGTGCTGCTATTGCCCCCTGCCCCGCAGTTACTGTTTCGACCGAACCTGTCCGCCTCGCTTGGCGTCCCGCCGAGTGCCGGTCGAGCTCGTCTACGGTTTCCAGAACCTCGGGCGCACCTTTGGGTTCAAACCGAAACTCGAGTTCAGTGACCGTTCGCCCCTGCCGGATCTCACGCCATTCGACACGGAAGTGAGCGAGCTGGTCAATCTCGGACTTGGCCTTCTCCAGGACCTTGCGCCGGAGCTGGGCGAAATCGGTGTAGACATCGGGAGGAATGCCCAAGGCTGCACGCAGGGCCTGCATATCCCCTCGCCATGTCGCCTGACGCCTGTGAAGTCTAAGCGCCCCAAGCTCATAGAGCTTCAAGGCGTAGTTCGAGCGGAAGCCCAGTACCGCTTGCCGATTGAGCACAGCGTAGGTCTCAGAAGCCTGGATCAGCTTACGCGCATCGGGCGTGAACTCCCATTCGATCCAACCCGTTTCTCCGCCATCCTCGTCGGTCTCTTCTTTAGACCGCGAGATCAGGGAGAACAGGAGAGTGGCCTTCTTTCCTCGCCAGGATTTGTCATCAACGGCAAAGAGGGTCCGGTGAAGTTCCTGAAGCATGTCGCTGATCCGCTCGTTGCCTTTGTGGCCTCTGCGAATGTCGGCCTTGCGGATGCGATGAGGACGATCTTCCCATGCATCGCCACCCGCGGTCAGGATCATGAGGGCTAATAGCCGCGATGCAGTCAGACTAAGCGACTCACCTTTGACGAATTTGATCTCGATGATGTTACCCGGTTTGGCGAACTCGTCGCCGCCCTTTGCCTTCAATGCAGCAGCAACGCGCATGGCACGTCCGGGGGAACCTGCTTCAGGCTTCTCCTCGGAAGCTTCAACTATTGGGCTATCATCAGTTTCCATGCCATAGTGCGATCATAGCTTGATTCTTTGAACGACTGATTGCTGCCTGACCTGACCTCATTCGTCAAGTCAGGTCAGGATACGACTCCTTCGGGAGCCCCCAAGAGGTCAGGAACGAAGGTCCGTGAACAGGAGGCCGAATACTCGGAGATTCCGCGAGTCGGCGAGTTTACGGACAGGGTGCTGATTAGAGGGCAATTCTCATGTTTGCGGGCGAGGTTAGTCCACTGAACAGCGCGCTGAAGGCCCGTCCCCCAAGCGGTCAGGATGGCCCCAGCAGGTCAGGTGAATGCCCCCGCTCGGTCAGGGCTCAGCCCCCATCTGGTCAGCCTAACACCCCCATCTGGTCAGGAAGTTCGGCTTAGAGTGCTGAATTCAGGTCAAAATTTGACCTTGAATCTGAATCCTTAGAATCAAGAATCCTTCCGCTGCAAGCAGCGGCGTTTTTATAATGATGTTTCTAGGGGAGAAGGGCTAGCGCCTGCCATCCAATCGCTTCCGTGAATCACAGCGAGTGAAGTGATTCAAATTTCCGGTTGGACCCACAGCCGATATCCCTGTCACCAAGCCACCATGAAAACACCCATCAGTCAGTCTTGGCATTGGCAGGCCATCGACCCATCACGCAATGTTGCCCGTGCCTACCATCTCTGGATCGAAACCGATCTGTTCGGTTGGACGACGGTTGAACGTCGCTGGGGGAGGATCGGCTCAAAAGGGCAGGGGGTAACCCTGAGTTTTCCTGACAGGGCACAAGCCGAAATCATCGCCCGGCAGGTCCGTGAAAGACGCAAGAGTGCCTTCAAACGAATAGGAGTACGTTACCGCGAGGTCGAATGACTGCCTGACACGCGCATCTGAAAGGGAGGGAAGGGGGGAGGGGGGAGTGAAGCTCATGGCCCTAACAGCACTCCGACCAACTCAGGACACGATCAACCTTGTCACAGCTCTGCGCGGCACATGGCACGGCTCCTACGCTATGTGCCGATGCCCTGCTCATGACGACAGGGCGCCCTCATTATCGATCCGCCAAGGACTATCAGGGGTCCTCGTGCATTGCTTTGCCGGCTGCAAACCACGGGACATCATGCATGCCTTGCGGAGTGCAGATAGAGTTCAAGGCATCGAACCCCGTCCAGCTCGAAATGCAGACTCTAGGCGACAGGCTCAGCGCCTGTGGGATGATGCGATCGACGTTCATGGAACGCTGGGAGAGCGCTATCTCGTTGGCAGATTTCTGCTCCCGGACCTCCCCGACATCCGGTTCCATCCGCGGTGCCCTCTTGGCCGAAAGCCAAACACTGCGTTTCATCAAGCCCTGCTTGTGGCCGTGCGTGACCTAGGCCGGCTTGTGGCGGTTCAAAGGATCATCCTGGACCCTAGATCAGGCCGACATCGCGGCAAGTTCTTGCTGGGGAGCTGCGGGCAGGGGGCATGGCAACCAACATTGTCTGTTGGGGTGTTGGCAATTGCGGAAGGCTTCGAAGACGCGGCCGCCTTCACAAGTCTGACCGGCGTGACCTGCTGGGCGGCCATGGGCGCTGCTCGCTTGCCACTCCTCCATCTTCCGAAGGGGATCCATACGCTAATCATTGCCGAGGACAACGATCCACCTGGACAGAATGCTGCGCATCAAGCGAGCAAGACCTACGCCAGACCAAGCCTCCGAATTTTGCGAAGGTCTCCAAGCTGGGGCATCGACTGGGCGGACTTCAACGAACGGATGAACCGTCGGGGCAGTAGCATCGGCGAATGACGAAAGCTGGGACAATCCTGCCGTTGCCGCACGACGGGTCTAACGGCAGGAACATCGCCAAAACCTGACGCTCACCGAAGGCTACACTGGCATGGTACTAAACGCGGCCAACGATATCATCTCCTTGATTGGCCGCCCTCACTGGTTCGCTTTCGGAGAAACGGATATGGAATCGGGATGTATGTGTTCGTAGACGAATCCGGCAATACCGGTGCCCATCTCTTTGATGAGGCGCAGCCGATCTTCCTGACGGTTGCTCTGATGACGCGCACCGATTTCGACGCCATCTACACCAAGCCGATCGCCAACCTCGCGCGCGCCGTCGGCGATACCCAGCTCCACGCCGCCAAGCTCGGCGTGGCGCGGATTGAGGAGATTGCCCGTCCGCTCCATAAGCTACTGCAGCGCGCTGATCCGCGCTTCTTCGTCTCACGGGTCGAGAAGCGGTATATCGTCGCCACCAAGATGTTCGATCTGCTGTTTGACCCTGGCGAGAACCGCGCCGCGTCGCCGCACATCTATCTCATGCGCCCGCTCAGGATCACGTTCGCGGTCAAGTTCGCCGAGATCGTAACCGAGGACATGGCGCGAGACTTCTGGTCGTCGATGATGGAGACCAACCCCGATCGCGCCCGCGGCGGCATGATCCAATTTTGCGATGATGTTCTGGCGCTCCTACCTGGTGTCCAGGATAAGGGCTTCGTCGAGCGCTTAGGCCCCGCCATCGAATGGGCTCGGGAAAACCCGGAAGCAATCTACTTCCATTCTGACGGCCGCATCGCTCGCCAAGGCCATCTTCCCAACCTCGTCGGGTTCGGCAATCTGATGGACGGCGTGGAGGTGCAGTCGCAGGCCTGGCGACGGCCGGTCCGGCGAATCCGGCACGACCGACAGAGCGAGTTCGAAGCCGCGCTTCGCTGGTGGCATGATCTCTACGCCAATGCGTCGCCGGAGCGTGTGCCGCTGATGATGGGCGAGATGTTCAAGGCACAGCGCGCCGGCGGCAGCACCTTCGAGATATCGGCCGCCGAAGCCAGTCCGGGCATCCAGGTCACCGACGTTATCATGTGGCTATTCAACCGGCTTCATCGCGAAAAGGAGATCGGCGCAGACTCTTGGCGCATGATGCAATGGGTGTTTCGCCGCGCCCGTCAGAACGACTTTTCGTTCGATGGCGTTCTTGGAGCGCTTGACGAGCGATACGCGCACATCATGACGGAGCCGATGGACGAGGCTCGCCTCGCCCAACGCGATTGGCCGCTTTCGGCTAGGACTGACGTTCAACGCTACTGATCCTAGCGACCGGGTCTGGGTCGGAACCTGCCTCAGCGGGGCACTGTCGGCTTTCGGTTAGCCAAGCCACCCTCAACCAAACTCTTGCGCCACCAGACCTAAACCCTCTGACACCGGAGCCATAGATATCCCGACCCCCGCGTCACGCGCATATGACGTCCAGTCGGAAAGCGCTGCACGCACGTCGTCTACGATGGAAGCCGTGCGCTTCGGCGAAACCCCATGGACCTTTGCGAGCTTCTCGACATGCTCGCGGGTTATGGTGCGGCCTTCGCCCAACACAGCCATGTAGTGCTCGCCGCCGGGACCGTTCGAGAAGGTGAGGTCGAAGGCCGGCGCGAGCCGCCAGTTCCCTTGGTCGTCCATCAAGTAGGCGTGCTGGCGAACATGGTCGTCACGGTTTCGCGCAAGCACGTTGAAGACCATGCGCCGGAAGGCCTGCTCGACGTCTGCCATGCTGTGGGTGATGGCCAAGGTCGCCTTCAGGAACCCGTCGTAGTCGACGCTGGGCATATGCGGCGACGCTTCAAGCGCTCCGCCGAGGCTGACCATATGTAGCCGCTTGCCCGGTGCCAGTCGATCGAAGCGCCTTGTCGCGAAATGACCTGGACCGTTCGCCGACGGGATCAATCGCGTCTCTGCCATAACAATCCCTGCGGCGCGTGCCATCCGGGCGTAGGCCTCCTCCAATGGCCCGATATCGGCAGGGTCATTGGTCGCTGCAAACTTGACGATCCATTCCGCACCCGCGTTCTCGCTTCCCACTGCTGCGAGCTCGTCTCCGGCGGAAAGCTTGCCGTCTGCGTCGATCGCCACGTGAACTTTCGGCCGTGCTCCGCCTGAGCCGCCGCCCAGGCGTGCCAGCAGCGCTTCGAGCTCTGTCTCCTCGCCGAGCAGAACCTGGCGGGATTCATCAGCCAGAGCATCGAGATCGATGGTAAATGAAGCTTCGAACCCAAGCGTTTCGGGCTGGAAGACGAGGGCACCTCGACCCCTTGTGCCCACGAGGGCGAGCCGGTCGACCGCATCAAGGTCTTCGAACCGGTGACCCATCCTTTGAAGGCGCCGCTTCAACAGCAGCATGCCCCAGGCGTCGGGCAGGCAGTCCGACAGGAAACCGTGAAGGCCTTCGAAAATTCTGCCGCGGGCAGGGTGCAGGCCAGATTCAGCTGGATAGTGAAGCGGAGATATCGGAAGGCGCGCAGCGATGATCTCTGCCGACCATTCGAGCTGAGCCAATCCGCTGGCCATTGCCAGCCTGCCGACAGAACGCGGCGCTGCAGTCTCATCGGTCAGCAGTCCAACCGCCAAAGGCGTTCCCGGAGCCAGCTTCATGACCCAATTCCGCCTGAGCGCCCGCTGGCGCGCTGGCGCTGCCGCTTGGCTGCCTGACGTTGCTGTGCAAGCAGTTCATCCATGCTGGTCGCCGTAACTTGCGGAAACAGCGCGACGATGCCCTCATCGCAGCGCAGTGCAATGGCAGCGCGAACAAGGTCTTCGATGGACGCCCTGCCTTCGGTCTCCATCCGCCGCCATGTTCTGTGGGCCACGCCTGCTTTGGCAGCTGCCGCTTGCTGGGTAAGATCGAGGGCCAGGCGGCGGGCCTTGATCCGCATACCGAGGTGCGTCAGCTGATCTTGTAGGGTGAATAGCATTGGCCATATATGGCCGATATGCTTCCTATGGTCAAATTAATGGCCATATTTGGCCTACGAATCTCTCTCTTGCCGTGAGGCTGAAATCTCGGCCGCTTTTCCTAGCTGGATCTTGGTCTGCGCCTTTAGCGGAATTCCAAGCACCCACGCTGTCGGGGCAGAAGGGGAGGGGGATGCTCTGATGCGCATCAGCATCAGGAGCAGCGCATGACCGATCTTTTCACCCCGTTCGACACCCGCCTTGATCAGGTCATCGACGAAGTCGCGCTCGAGATCGCCGGTGGATCGCTTACGAAGATGACGCTCTTCGACGCAATGAAGCGCCTCCATGGAGGAAGCTCGGCTGAGGGCCGCTGGGCACAGCGCGATGCGTATGACCTCCTCGAAGCAGGGGTGACCCGTCACCTGCTAAGATTACCCCGTCCGGTGCGCCTGGACGACATCACCGCTTTGAGTCTTCTGGTTGAGCAGCTGCCAACCCATACGGTCAGGAGCGAAGACCAGATTCGGTTTCAACAGTTCTCCACGCCTGCCGATCTTGCGGCACTTGCGACTGTCCTTGCGCAGCCCCGGCCAGACGACATCGTGCTGGAGCCGAGTGCGGGACATGGTGCGCTCGTGGCCAGCCTGCCGACAGTAAGGCAGCTGCACCTCAATGAGCTTGATCCCAAACGCCGTGAGAAACTCGCTCTGCTGTTCAAACATGCCAAGCTTACCGGGATCGACGGTGCGATGCTGGCTTCCGCGCTGGATCCTTCGCTGCGCCCCAGCCTGATTCTCATGAACCCCCCGTTCTCCCGTTCGGAGGGAAGGGGCGTCGATCAATTCGCTGCTGTCCGCCATCTGCGCGCCGCGCTCGGTCGATTGGCTCCTGGCGGCAGACTTGTCGCTATCATGCCGGACTGGTTCACCACCAGCGCTAGGCTCTCGAAAATCTATGACCAGACATTCGAGAACTGCACGGTGCAAACAGCTTGCCGCCTTGCCAGGTGCTACCACAAGCAGGGGACCAGCGTGCCGGTTTGCCTCTACGTGATCGACAAGGTTCCCGGAAACATCCGTCCTGCGATCCTCGCTAGATCGAATGTCGCCGAGATTGCCGCGGCGGTTGCAGTGGTGAAGCGGGCAGTCGGTCCTTTCGAGGCTTCACCAATTTACGCACGGCAGCAGACCAAGCCCGGCACGCTTTTCAAGGCGATGCGCACAAGTGCAAAGCCGCCTGCGGCTAAGCCGCGCGTAATCGAAGCGCCATCGATATCGCCGCTTGTTTTTCGCAGCCTGGCAACGCCGCGCCCTCTGGGCGAGCAGGCCGGTGTCTATCTGCCCTACCGCCCGAGCCGGATCGACATCGATGGTGCAAAGGCGCACCCGACCCCGCTGGTGGAAAGTGTGGCCATGGGCTCCATACCAGCGCCGGTGCCGGAGTATTGCCCCAGCCTGCAGGGCCGCATCTTCAAAGAAAGCCTGCTTTCGGAAGCGCAGCTCGAGACGGTGATCTATGCCGGCAATGCCTGGCAGCAGTATCTGCCGGGCCTGTTCGTCCCGGCTGACGAAGGTGTCGCTCTCACTCTGGCCGAAGACGGACACAGCTACCGCAAGGGCTACTTCCTCGGTGATGGCACTGGCGCGGGCAAAGGCCGACAGATTGCCGCCTGCATTCTAGACAACTGGCTAGCCGGACGCCGCAAGGCGATCTGGGTATCCAAGAACGAGAGCCTGCTCGAAGATGCGCGCCGGGATTGGAGCGCGATCGGCGGGATGACTGCCGACATTCAACCGCTCTCCAGCTGGAAAATCGATCAGCCAGTGCCGTTCCGCGAGGGGATCCTCTTCGTCACGTACCCGACGCTGCGCAGTCAGAGGCAGGATGCGACCCGTCTGAAGCAATTGCTGGACTGGGCCGGGGCGGATTTCGAAGGTGTCATCGCCTTTGATGAGAGCCACGAAATGGGCGGGGTGGCAGGAGGCGAGGGCGCCCGCGGGAGCAAATCAGGTTCCCAGCAGGGCATCGCCGGCGTCATGCTCCAGAACCATCTGCCCAAGGCCCGCGTGCTCTATGCCTCGGCGACCGGGGCCTCTGAAGTCAACAATCTCGCCTATGCGGTTCGGCTCGGCCTTTGGGGACCAGGAACGGCGTTTGCCAACCGCGAGGATTTCATCAGCCAGATCAGGGCAGGTGGCATCGCTGCGATGGAGCTGGTGTCGCGCGACCTTAAGGCCCTTGGGCTTTACCAGGCACGGGCGCTGAGCTTTGCCGGGGTCGAGTACGGAATCCTCAAGCACGACCTGACGGCCCAGCAGATCGCTGTCTACGACACCTATGCGGATGCTTGGGCGATTATTCACCAGAACATGGAGGAGGCGCTCGCGCTGACCGGTGTGGTCGACGAGATCGACGGCAGCACGCTGAACAGCGGCGCGAAGGCCGCAGCCCGCAGCCGCTTCGAAAGCACCAAGCAGCGCTTCTTCAACCAGCTGCTGCTTTCGATGAAGCTCCCGACTCTGATCAGTGCCATCAATAAGCACCTGGACCAGGATGACGTGGTCGTGGTTCAGCTGGTCTCGACCGCCGAAAGCATCCTCGAACGAAGGCTCGACAGCCTTTCACCCGAAGAGCGGGCCGAACTCGACCTTGATCTCAGCCCGCTTGATGCGGTCATCGAATACCTCGAGCGCGCTTTTCCCACCCAGCAGATGACGTTCTACACCGACGACACCGGTGCTACCCGTTCGACGCCGATGTTCGACGAGGACGGCCGCCCCGTGCACAACCAGGCTGCGATCGCCCGGCGCGCCGAGCTGATCGAGCAGCCTCGCGCCGCTTCCCAATGTGGCAAGGGACAGCCTGCGGTCAGTACCTCAGATCGACCTGCCCGAACGCAGCATCGAACGCAGCCGATAGGAGAAGAGTCATGCTACGACGAGATCCAGCGATGTCCGGTGCGGAATCAGGTTCTGCAAGTGAGCCAATTTCTCTCGTTTCGCATCCGGTAACGGAAGGGTTCATCAAGGCAACAGGGGTTGATGCTCCCGGCGTCGCTGAGCCGGTTGGGGTCCAGCTTGGCCCTTTCCCCGGACCGGAATGGGTTGCTCTCGGTTTGGCCATCCTGGCCTCAGTGGCTGCCGGATCGCTGGCGGCTGCGTGCGCAAAAGTCTTCCGGAAAATAGTGCGGCTGCACCCTTCACGGCTCAGGGCTCGCCAATCAGCCACTACCCGATCGACCAGGCCCCAGAGGCAATCGGCATGATCCTGCGCATCCAATCTTCCAGACCGTCCATCACCACATCAAGGAGAGCATGAAATGGCATTCGATTACGAAGATGCCGGAACCTTCGGCAGCGAGCGCGAGGCGAAGGACTGGGCGCTGCGCAACAAGATTGATCTGCGCGATCTCCACATCCACAATGCCGGCGGTCAGCGGGTCGAGGTGGGTATTCGCAAGAGCGCCTACGACCAGCGCGAAGACTATGACAACCGGTACGGGCAGAGGCAGGACGGCTTCTGGCGGTGAAAGTTTGATGTGATGTGACCGACTGACGCCTGATGAGCCATTGGATCAATCGCGGAAGAGATATGATCCCCCGACAGATCAAGAAGCCAATCTTTTGGCTCATTGCGTGATCCATCTGCGGGCTGGCTCGGGGTCGGTAACCCTGCTTTCCGCGAAAATGAGGCATAGATGATTGTCGTTATTGCGTCGGAATGGCTCATTATTGAGGCAGGAGGACGTTATGAGCACCATCAACCCGGACAAATTGATCTTCCTGCGTAAGGAAGCCGGACTGACCGCCGAAGCGTTGGCCGATGCGGCCCACGTCGGCCGCGCTACCATCACCCGAATTGAAAACGGGAAAGCGGGCCCGACCCGACCCGAGACGGCCAAGAGACTGGCAAGCACCCTGAAGTGCCAGCCTGCGGACCTTTTCACACCTCCCGACCCTGATCAGGCGCGCAACTTTTTCAACGATCGCGCGCCCCTCGACCTCAGCATCTCGAATGCGGCGCAGAATGCGCTGGAGCTTGTCGCCATGCGCTACAATGAGACCCGCGAAACGATCCTCGAACTGGCGCCGCTGCTGTTCGACCTTGTCGCGCGCGAGAGCCTCCTCGAACGCAGCAATCGGCTCGCGGAACTCAGCGCCCGGCGTGACGCCGTTGGTGAAATGGGCCGTCATTTCTCTCACCTCGGCGGCAGGTTCCTGCATGATTGGCAGGCGGAAGAAGTGGAGACCCAGGAGGAGATCTCGATCCGCAAGCGGGATCTTCGCGCCTCCTACGTTCTCGAGAGCACGAAGATCGAGGATGCCTTCGTGCCGCAGGATTATGACGAGGAATGCGACAACCCCTTCGTGGACCATCTGAAGCGGCGCATGGAAGAGGTGCGGCAGGATGGCGACGACGCACCTTCGCTCGACGTGTGGCCAGTATGGCGCAGCCCGAGTTACGACGTTGGAAATGGGGAGGCATTGGTCCTCGCGCAGGGCGATATAGAACTGGCGAGGTCGATCTTGACAGGTGCTGTCCAACTCGCTCGGCTACCGAAAAACCTGCGCGGTGCAGATGCCGCGGAGGCAAGATTGGGCTGGATGCGTGAGCAAAAAGCTCTGCACGACGAGAAGATTGCAGAGCTCCTCGGTGATCTCCTTATCGATGCAATCGAATAAGGAGGGGCGCCATGAACAGGAATCCATTTGGCGCGGGCTCTCTCACCGGTCGCGGCGCGGCTCAGTCGACCCGGCACGGCCAGCTACGACAGGCTGAGCGCTGTGTCCCGCAGTTCATCATCGATGCGCTGATCGACTTTGGCGAGGAGCGGTTTCTCGGAGGCGAATGCAGATCATACAGCTTCACCAAAGCAACCTGGAAAAAATACGCCTGCTATATGGGATCGGATCGACGGGAAATACGCGATGATCGGACGGCAGGATAACGAGAACATCTGGCTCCTGGCCTCGGACGATGTTTACGATTGGAACGGCGGGGCAAGAATAGTCCGGCCGCGTTGGCCTTGGGAATTCGTCCAGATGGGCAACTGCGGCTCGCCGATCGAAATCGACGAGGGTTGGTTGCTCATGACTCACGGTGTTGGACCGGCGCGCAATTACTGCATTGGCGCTTGCCTCCTCGACCGAAATGATCCTGCCAAACTGCTTGCCCGGGTCACACAGCCGTTGTTGCGGGCCGATGCGGACGAACGGGATGGTTACGTTCCCAATGTCATGTACAGCTGCGGTGCGATGGTTCACGGGCGGACTTTGGTGTTGCCCTACGCTGTTGCCGATAGCTTCACTCGTTTCGCCACAATGCCGCTCGATCGGTTGCTGGCGGCGATGGCGTAGCGGGATCGCGATCCAGGGAGAAGCCAGACAATTGACAGCACGCCATCTTGCTGCTTCACCCGCCGCAATAAGGCATATCCGCAGGAGGAACACCCTGACCGGTGAGGGTGTCGTCGTGCAAATTTTTCCTGTGCGTTGTTCCGAGCCCCCTGCCCGCGCGGTCACGCGGCGAAGGTGTGTGCTGCATCGTTCGCCATGGATCGGGTGCACCAGCGTGCATATGCGCGGCCAGGGATCAGTCCCAACAAGCGCCAGGGCCAATTCGGCAGATCGTAGTCGATGAAGACCGTCAGCCGCGAACCGAGTCCTTGGGGGGCAATGTCGAAACCCATCCGATAGGCACCGATGACCAGCAATCGCGGCACGCCTTCGGTTTCCCAGGCCTTGCGGCGAGGCGGATCGCGTTCGGTGACGATCTCGCTCAGCTCGAGCGAAAGGCCCAGCACCTTGCCGTGCATGCCGATCCTCGAGCCCAGCATACGTCCGCGATCGTGATCGAACGTGAACTTCATCGAACTCCCGGCCATCATTGCAGAAGACTGCATCATGTGGGACGCCAGCTTTGCTTGATCGTCCAGGTGCTCGAACAGCGTTGCGGGATCGACGGCAATATCGACCACTACAGCCGCTCTGTGCTGGTAGAATCTCTGTGGTGATTTGCCGTGCGGCATCGAATCCTGCCGTTCTTCGCCCTTCACCGTAGAGCGTTCACTTGACTGCATGGCGCCGGCAAGCCGTTCAACAGCAGCCGCCGGACTTCATCGGCATGGCGGAAGGCGATGGGGACGGCGAAGGGTGAGGTGCCGCGGCGGGCGCGCGCTGGGTTCGCGCGGAGCGCTGCCGATGCCGGACAGGGTGCTTCGGCTTCGCCTTGGGTTTCACCTGCTGCTTTGGAGCAGGCATGTCGCTCATGCCGGGAGGCATCTGGTCGGCCAGGGCGGGGCCGATACCTGCGGTCAGAAGTCCCAAAGCAGCGACGATCATCGATGTTCTTTTCATGCAGTGTTTCCTTGCTCATGGCTGCCACGGTTCGGTCAGCCTCGCGGGGATTCTGCGGCGGGCGGGTTAGAGGCGCTATACGTAGATCGCGAATGGACAGCGCGGGCGATCACGCCGACGAAAGAGCATCGCATCGACAGCGCCAGGCCGCGGAGCGCTGGCCAGGCCTACGATACGGGTTCAAGGCCGAGGCTTATCAGAGCCTGCCAGACCTCATCGGACGTATTTGCATAGGCGAACAGTTCGCGATCGGCGCGATCGATCATGCCGTTCTCGCAGAAAACATCGAGATTGATGGCTGCCTGCCAATAGCTTTGGTCGAACAGCACGATCGGCACCTTGGGAGCCTTTCCGGTCTGGCGGAGGGTCAGGATTTCGAACATCTCGTCCAAAGTCCCGAAGCCGCCCGGGAATACGACCAGAGCGCTGGCGCGCATCGCGAGGTGCATTTTGCGGATCGCAAAATAATGGAACCGGAATGTCAGCTCGGGCGTGGTGTAGGGATTGGGTGCCTGCTCGCGCGGGAGCGTGATATTGAAACCGATCGTCGGTGCACAGGCATCGTGCGCGCCGCGATTGGCCGCCTCCATGATCCCCGGCCCGCCCCCAGTGGCGATGACATTGACCCGTTTGCCATCGTTGCGCGAGAGCGCGCCGCCGCGTTCGGATGCCAGTCGGCCGAACTTGCGCGCCTCGTCATACCAGAAGCCGCCATTGCCAGTTTGCCCTGCCCGGACCCGTGCACTGCCGAAGACGACAATCGTCGACAAGACGCCCCAAGCGCGCAGAGCCTCTTCGACTTTTTCGTATTCGAGCAGAAAGCGGACCCCGCGCATCGAATCGCCGAGAATGAAGTCCTGATCCAGCGCGGCCAAACGGTACGAGGGCATGTCCGCAGCGCGCACGCTTGGAAAGCAATGCTCGCAGGGATGCGGTGTGAGGGCGCTGCAGTACGGCTCGTCATTCGAGGTCATCGGCGCGCTCCAATATCCTCGGGGCGGGTTCCGCGTGATCCTTGGAGCTGCGGCTGCATGGCCTCGCGATGACCGCCGAACTCCTCGCGCATGGCCGAAAGCATCTTGTCGCCGAACGTATGCTCGTGGCGCGACCTGAACCGCGCATTCAATGCGGCAGCCAGGACATTGGCCGGAACACCTTGCTTGATCGCGGTCGATACGGCCCAACGCCCCTCGCCGGAGTCGTCGACCTGTCCTTCGAGATGCAGCAGCTGGCCATCCTTGGCCAAAGCGCCCGCGATCAGGTCGAGCAGCCAGGAGGATACGACACTGCCCCGCCGCCAAACCTCGGCGATATCCGCGAGGTTGAATTCGTATCGAGCGCCTGTCCGATCGGCCAGGACCGAGGCGTTTCGCAGGATGTCGAAGCCTTCGGCGAACGCCTGCATCATCCCATATTCGATGGCGTTGTGAACCATCTTCGCGAAGTGTCCGGCGCCGTGGGGTCCGGCATGGACATATCCATGGTCCGGCCTCTGGTCTGCGCCCTGGCGTCCGATCGTCTGTGCCGCTGCGCCGATCCCGGGCGCCAGCGCCTTGAAGATCGGATCGATATGGGAGACCGCTTCGGGCGTTCCGCCGATCATCAGCGAGTAGCCGCGCTCGCGGCCCCAGATGCCGCCGCTCGTGCCCACATCGACGTAACCGATCCCGCTTTCAGCGAGCAGGGCCGCCCGGCGAAGATCATCTTCATAGAAGGTGTTTCCGCCATCGACGATGATGTCGCCGGGAGACAGGAGGTCCGACAGGGTGTGAATGGCCGTTTCGGTTGCGGAGCCGGCTGGCAGCATTATCCAGAGGACGCGCGGCGCGGACAGGGCTGCTACCAGCCCGGACAGATCACGTGCTGCTTGAGCTCCAGCTGCCGCGATTTCATCCACCCGCGCCAGGTCGAGATCGAAGGCAATGCAGCTGTGCCCTGCGGCCAGCAGCCTGCGGGCGATATTGCTGCCCATGCGGCCGAGCCCGACAATTCCGATTTGCATGCCGACCGTCCCCCTCTCCATCGTTTTTCGCTTCGAAGCGCGCCAGGCGAATATAGACCCGGCATGCGTTCGAGCGCCCTGACCTGGTGCAACTGCGGCGACGCGGCAAATAGCGCCATAGGTAGATGTCACATTGCCCCAGGTCGCCGCGCGACCATTCGCTGCGAGCAATACGTATGGCCTTCGTCCCGCACGCCAGAGAAAATCGGTCCTAGAACCACGATTTCGGGAGGCAACGTCCATGCACAAGCACAAGAAGCACCGCGCGAAGGACAAGTCCCGCGGACATTTCCTCCCCGGCATCGAACCGCAGGCGAGACTTGACGTAGAGCCTCGTCCGTCCGGACATGGACTTGCGATCGGTTTCTTTGGCGCCAGCGGAACCGTGACGGGATCGCGCTACCTTCTCGAAGACGATTCGACGCGAATACTGGTGGATTGCGGACTGTTCCAGGGTGGCCGGGAGCTCAGGGGACTCAATTGGGCGCCGCCTCCGCCCGAGGTCGATGACGTCGAAACCATTCTCCTCACGCACGCGCACCTCGATCATTCCGGAGCGATCCCGCGCCTGGTTCGCAATGGCTGGAAAGGGCGGGTCATCGCGACGCGCGCCACGGCCGAACTCTGCGAGCTGCTGCTTCCGGACAGCGGCCATCTCCAGGAGAAGGACGCCCAGTTCGCCAACCGGCGGGGCTATTCGCGGCATCGGCCCGCCTTGCCGCTCTACACCCAGAATGACGCTCTCAACGCACTGGAGCATTTCGAAGGTGTGGCTTTCGACGCAGCTGTAGAGGTCGCCCCCGGCATCTCCGCGCGCTTTCGCCGCGCCGGCCATATCCTTGGCGCAGCCTCGATCGAGATCGACTGGAAGGGCACGAGGATTCTCTTTTCAGGGGATTTGGGCCGCTACGACGATGCAGTCATGTTCGATCCCACACCGCCGCCGGAAGCGGACTATCTGATCGTCGAATCCACGTACGGTGACCGTGAGCATGATGCGCTCTCGCCCGAACTGGCTTTGGGCGACACTATCGAGCGCTGTATTGCGCGGGGCGGGACGGTCGTCATCCCGGCATTCGCGGTCGGACGGGCGCAGTCGCTGCTCTACTACCTGTCCCTGCTCAAGCAAGCGGGGCGGTTGCAGGGCGCGCCGGTCTATCTCGACAGCCCGATGGCGATCGACGCCAGCGAGATCATGTGTGCCCACTCGGGCGGCCACCGTTTGTCCCGCGAGCAATGCAAAACGGCCTGCGCAGTCGCGCACTACGTCCGCGAATCCGAGGAATCGAAGGCCCTGACGGCAGATCGGAATCCGAAGGTCATCATCTCGGCGAGCGGCATGGCCACGGGCGGGCGCGTGGTCCATCATCTCGCCCAGTTCGCGCCCGACCCCAAGAACCTCATTCTATTCGCAGGGTTTCAGGCCGCCGGAACCCGCGGGGCCGCGCTTGTTGCCGGGGCAACGACGATCCGGATCTTCGGCGAAGAGGTGCCGGTCCTTGCCGAGGTGACCAACCTCTCGATGCTGTCGGCGCATGCCGATTGCAATGAAATCATGCGCTGGCTTTCGGGCATGCCGAAGGCGCCGCGCAGGACCTTTGTGACCCACGGCGAAGCCAGCGCCTCAGCGATATTGGCGCAGCGGATCGTACGCGAACTCGGCTGGCACTGCGAAACTCCCCGGCTGGGCAGCTGGGGCGACATGGCGCTGGCCACGGACCACGCCTGACAATGTGACCAATACGTATGTCAAGCAGGGACGGGGGTCCTTATCCCAATGAATGAAGACAGGATCTTCCCCATTAGGCCTGGGGCCGGCCTCCAAATTTCGCGAAGGAGTCGATCATGTTGAAGAAGTCCCTCACCGCCGCGTTCGCTGGAATTGCCTTGCTCGGCGCGACCCCGGTCCTGTCGCAGGGCATCGGCCACACCTGGTTTATGCGCGGCACCATCGTCGAAGTCGGTTCAACCGGAACAGTCGTTTGCATCGGCAAAGCCGACGGTGCCGAGGTCGGACAGGTTCTCGACGTCTATCGGATCGTCCCTCATACTGGCCCGCAAAAGGGCACGGGCCCGAGTTTTCACCGCAAGGAGGTCGGCGAAGTCAGGATCGATCACGTTTTCGACGACCATTTCGCCCACGTCACCGTCGTCAGCGGCAAGCCGGCTCGCAACGATATCGTCGAACTGCAGCGCAGTCACTAAGCGCGGCCAGCCGCGCGCGCGGCGGCGGTCTATGGGCACGTTGGCCTTTCCCACCGGAGGGCCAACGACCCCTACTCCCCGTGCGAGGCGCTGCACGGCCGGGACGCCCAACAACGGTTCCAAGCGGAAACCGCCTGCACACAAGATGCAGCGCCCGGCCAGCCACATTGGGATGGATGCCATGGCAGGATTGAAGATAGGAGAGTTCGCCGCAGCCGCCGGCGTGGGCCGCGATGCGGTTCGCCATTACGAACGCATCGGCCTGTTGCCTGCGGTGGTCAGAAATGGCGCAGGCTACCGGGTCTACAGCGACGACGACCTCGAGCGGCTGCAATGCATTCGCCACGTCCACGAAGCGGGCTTCAGCCTCGAACAGACCCGCGATTTGCTCGAAGCATCGACAGCAAACCGCGATCGGATCGAGACGCTGCTCGGCGTCACGCGCGCGAAGCTCGACGCCGCGAGGGACAATGTCGAGTGGCTCTCGGAAGTCGAAACGTTCCTGACCAGCCTGGTTGCCGCAACGCCGCTAGACGAAGCCCAGCCCCTGTGGGTCGGTTTTCAGGCGGGAAGATGTGCAACGCGGCGCCGCAGATCGCGCTTCGCGCGAGGCAATTGCTAATCATTACCAAGAAAGAAAGGACCGAATATGGCTTACCTAAATCGCAAGGCACTGTCGTGGACTGGCTTCGGTCTGGCGCTTGCAGGCGCCCTCGCGCTGTCGGCCTGCAACAGCAAGGACAAAGAGGCCACCCCCAGCGCGGCAGCCACCGACGCCGCAAGCGAGACAGGAGCCAGCGACGCGACCAATTCCACGGCAGCCGACGATATGCACAACCGGATGGAGGCCGACCAGCGCCAGAAGATGGATCACGACAGCATGCGCATGGGTCCGGGAATGAACCACCCCGCTACCCCGGCTCCCGACTCGCAGCCAACCAACCAGAGCAGTTCGATGCCAAGCGGGGGTATGCAGGACATGTAGGCGGCGATCGAGCGTTCCCCATGTCGATGCCGAAGCCCCGATGCGCTGTGATCGCTATCGCTGCGTGTGCGCTGGCAATGCCGGCGCACGCGCAGGACGGCGACGAGCACAGCGCGCATCATCCAGGCGGTGCCGCGCCGTCGCCCATGGCTACGCCCTCCCCCATGAGCAGCAACGGCGGGGCCAAGCCGGGCGGCCAGCCCGCCGCCGATAGCGCCATGTCCGCGATGATGCAGGACATGATGCAGGAGATGATGGGCGGAGAAGGCGAACATGGCGGAGCGAACCGGCGCGGCCCGTTTTTCGCCAAACTGCTGACATTGCCAGCCACTTCGGCCGAGGAGAAGCAGGCTCTGGCCAGCCAGGCGGAACAGCGCGTCTCAGACGGCTTGGCAATGGTCGAAGCGGCCAACGCGGCGGCAATGCACGCCGCGACCCCGCAAGCCCGGCTCGATGCGGCAAAGAAGTTGCGCGAAGGGCTCGATCTTCTGAAGAGCGGTGCTGCCGGTCAAGCCGCGCTTGCGAGCGAAGCGCAAGCTCCGATCGCGGCGCAGACCTGGTTTCGCGACCAGCTCGGCATCGCCGATCCGGCGCATGCAAGCGCTCGGCAATTGTTTGGACTTTCGCCTTCGCACTTCTTGCTCATGCTCTTCCTCGCCTTGGTCAGCGCCAGTCTAATCGCGCTGCAAGTGCTCCGGCTTCGCCGTGTCCGGACGCTGATGGGTGCGGCGAATGCCGCGAGCGGCCCTTCGGTCGCGGCGCCCGTTGCCGCCCTCGCCAGGACCTCGGGGCAACCGCTGCCGGAATCGCTTCCCCCGGCTCGCGACGCCGTGCCGACGCAAGACGTCCCACCGGCTGCGGCCTTGCGTCCTTCGAAACGGTGGTCGGGCCAGCTAAAGGTCGTTCAGATCGTTCGCGAGACGCCTACGGTCCAAACCTTCCGATTGGCCGATCCCGGCGCGGATCGCCTGCCATTCGACTTTCTGCCGGGCCAATTCTTGCAGGTGGAGGTCACCCCGCAAGCGGACAAAGCCGTGCGAAGATCCTACACGATCGCCTCCTCGCCGACGCAACGGGCCTACGTCGAACTCACCGTCAAGCGCGAGGAACAGGGCGCGGTTTCGAAGTTTCTCCACGATGAGGTCAAGACTGGCGATCTGCTCAAGGTGACGGGCCCCTTCGGTGAGTTCACCTTCACCGGAACCGATGCCGAGAGCATCGTCCTGATCGCCGGGGGCGTCGGCATCACACCGATGATGTCGGTGCTGCGCTATCTTACCGACATCGCCTGGCCAGGAGAGATCTTCTTCCTCTATGGCGCGCGCTCGACCGAAGAATTCGTCTTTCGCGACGAGCTCGAACGGCTGGAGCGACGCTTCGCCAACCTTCATGTGATGGCCGCAATGCAACGCTCCGCGGGCACCGTCTGGCTTGGGCCGGAAGGGCCGATCACCCTGGAAATGCTGCGCGCCGCTGTGCCGGACATAGCCAAGCGCCGGGTCCACCTGTGCGGTCCCCCCGGCATGATGGCGGCAATGCGCGCGCAGCTCGCGGAGCTTGGCGTGCCCGAGGCGCAGTTGCACACCGAGGCATTTGGCCCTGCCTCCTTGCCGGACAACGCGGCTGAGATCGAAACGAAAGAGCGTCCGGCGGCGGCACGCACGAAGCGCAAGGATGCCGTGGCGCCAACAACGGTGACCTTTGCGGTCTCGGGCGTCTCGGCCCCGTTGTCCGCAGAGGAGACTGTGCTGGAAGCCGCCGAAGACGCCGGCGTCGAGATTTCCTATGCCTGCAGAATTGGCGAATGTGGCGTCTGCGTCACCAAGCTGATCTCGGGTGAAGTCACGATGGCGGTCGAGACCGGTCTCGATCCGGAGGACAAGCAAAAGGGTTACATTCTGGCGTGCCAGGCGAAGAGCGCCGGACAGCCGCTGGTGGTGGAAGCCTGATGCGCGAGCGCGGTGATATCCTGGTTGCTCTCATGGTCGCGTTCGTGATCCTCTTCCCGTTGGGATATCTGCTGCACGTCTCTCCGCGCTTCCCGGGCAGCCTGGCTGGCGGGGTCATTGGCATCGCGGCTGCGGTGCTGATGCTGCTGACCTTGCCCTATGTCCTGGTCAAGCACGTCAAATCGATCGCCGAGGCGACCGCGCACCGTGTCAGCAAGCCGACGCTGCTGGCGATTCACATCTACGCCGGGGTTCTGGCCGCGATCCTCGGCCTCGTCCACGCCGCGCATAGCTTGGAGAGCCCGGCCGGATTGGTCTTGACCGGGACGCTATTGCTGACGGTCTTGAGCGGCTACATCGGCCGCTATTTGCTGGGCCAGTTGGCTAAGGCGCTGCGCGGACGGAAATCCGAACTGGCCTCGCTACAAGCGGCGCTTCTTGGCCTCGACGCGACCATTGCCAAGGAGGCGGAAGCGCCCCCGCTGCGCCGCTGGCACAGATTGTTGTTCGTCTCCGCCGAGCGGCCCGCCGATCCCGCCGCGAAGGACGCTGAATCCCTGGCCGGAGCAATGGTGGACATGGAATTCGCGGTGCGGGCGGAAAGCGCAACCGATGCCCTGTTCGGCAAGTGGCGGTGGCTGCACATCGTGGTCGGCTGCATTCTCTACGCCGTCCTTGTCGTCCACATCGGCGCCGCGATCTATTTCGGATTGCGCTGGATATGAGGTTTGCGCGCCTCCTTTTTTGGCTCTTCGTTCTCGCGACCGTGGCTCTGCTGGTGGGTGCGCCATTGGCCTTGCGCACGAACGCGCCTTCCGAGGCCGGGATTGTGGAGCGTTTTGTCGCTCCCGGACCCTTGTCGAGCGCCCACCGGTCGCTGGCCGGACAATGCGCCAGCTGCCACACGCCCCTCAAGGGAGTTGAGGCGAAGACCTGCCTGTCATGCCACGCCGGAACCGAGTTCGGGGACAAGCAATCGACCATGTTCCATTCCCAGGCCACGCAATGCAGTTCCTGCCATGTCGAGCATCAGGGCAATCAGGGGATTGTCCAAATGAGCCACGCCGCGTTGCTCGATCCGAAGAACTGGAGCGGCCCGGCTCTGCAAATGCAATCCCGCAAACCCCTGGCGACGTCCGGTGCGACGCTCGATTGTGCGAGCTGCCATTCGATCAGGGACAAGCATCTCGGGCTGTTCGGCGCCGATTGCGCCACCTGCCACAGCACCGATTCGTGGACGATTGCCAGCTATCGCCACCCTTCGACCAATTCGACGCAGTGCGTCGAGTGTCACAAAGCGCCTCCCAGCCACTATATGGAACACTTCAGCATGGTTTCGCAGCGGGCCGCACGCGAGAAGGCCCGGGTCGATCAGTGCTATTCCTGCCATACCACCGACAGCTTCAACAACATCCGGCGCCGGGGGTGGTATGATCACCATTAACGCGCCCTGGCTAAGCCAGTTTTTCCACCTGGCCGTCGTCGTTCTGGATCTGGCCGGCACCTTGGTCATCCTGGTCGGCGCGGCCTATGCCAGTGGCGTGTTTCTCCGGGCGTTTCGAGGGAGCGACCGGTCGCGCGCCTATCTCGCCTTCCGTTCGACGCTGGGGCGCAGCATTCTTCTGGGTCTCGAATTCCTGGTCGCAGGCGACATCGTCAAATCGCTGGTGATCAACCCGACAATCGCCGACCTGGTCGTACTGGCCGGGCTGGTCCTGGTGCGCACGTTCCTCAGCATCTCGCTCGGTGTCGAGATCAATGGCCATTGGCCCTGGCAGGATACCGTCATGGCGCGTCATCGCTCGCTTGCCGCAGGTAGCGGTGGCCAACCCGGCTGCGGGGAGAATCCCGGGATCGATCCAAACGGTTCATGATGGAGGTAAGGATGATCGAACGCAGAACCCTGTTGGCGAGCGGTACGGCGCTTCTCGCTTCAGGAGTGGCAAGCGGCGCTGTCGCAAGCGATGGTTCGGGGCACGCCGCAGCAATGGCGATGCCGATGAAGGACTGCATCGATCTTTGCGCCGCGTCGCATGCCATGTGTTTGGAGACGGCGAACTATGTCGCAAGCTCGAGCCGATCGCCGGCCAGCGCCCCGCTGCTCACGCTCCTGAGCGATTGTGCGGAAATCTGCCAGGCGACGGCCAATTCGATGCTGCGTCGCTCGGCGCTGCACACCATCCTTTGCCGAGCCTGTGCGGACGCTTGCGACCAGTGCGCTCGCGAATGCGAGCAGCGGCGTGACGACCCGCAGCTGACCCATTGCGCTGAAGCCTGTAGACGGTGTGCGGAAGGCTGCCGCCATATGGCCGCGATGGCCGACTGAACGGGGCGCTTCGCAAACTACGTATAGTTTCAAGCGGCGGGTGGTCCCATTGCAGAGCCAAGAAGCGGCGAGAAAAACGCAAGAGTATCGCCAGTTTAGCGGAGACGCGAAATGACCCGGAAAGCCATCTATCTTACTGTTTTCGGCTTGCTCACCAGTGTCGGCGGCGTAGCCTATGTGATGGCCGACGAACTGCCGGCCGACATGCCTGCGGTCACGGCCCCAAAGCCCACAGCATCACCCAAAGCGCCTGTCGCCCCGCCGCCGCCGTCGACCACGGCCGCTCAGGACCATGCGCACCAGCAGGGCATGGATCACGGCGGGCAGCAGATGCACGATCAAATGATGCAGGACCACCAGATGGGCATGCAGGGCATGCAGCAGCAGGGCATGCAGCAACAAGGTATGGGCGGCATGGCGGCGCAAGGCGGCAAGGCGGGCATGCCGATGAAGCCGGGCAAGGATTGTTGCCCGAGCAAAGGCATGAAGCCAGCGGACAAGCCCATGGCGATGCCCTCGGACAAACCGATGCCGATGAATGACATGTAGACTCCGCTCCCCGGAGCTGACGGCCCGCCGCCCCGCCCCCGGCGGCGGGCCGTTCTTGCCCCCCTTCGCCGCAAAGGGCCGGATTTGCGCCATGTATCGCTAGGACCACGCGCGCTCCCGTCAGACTCAAATCGCGGGACAAACCCTGAGTGCAAGCGATGCTCGATAGGCGGCGGGCGAACGGGGTAACCGGATCCTGCCGCAAGGGCCGCGCTTGGCCGTCACGCACACACTTGACGAGGACAACACAAGAACCGGGATCATGTTCGAACAGGCCATCGAGACAATCAATGCCGCGCCAACTTTCCGGCATCGCTACGACAATTTCATCGCCGGGCGCTGGAGCCCGCCTTCCACAGGCCAATATTTCGCCGACACGAGCCCGATCAACGGCGCGCTGATCGCCGAGTTCGCCCTCTCTACCACCGAAGATGTCGAGCGCGCGCTCGACGCTGCCCACTCCGCCAAGGACCAATGGGCGAGGCTTGCGCCGGCCGAGCGCGCAACGCTGCTCAACAGGATCGCCGACCGTCTGGAACACAATCTTGAACTGCTGGCGCTTGCCGAGACGATCGACAACGGCAAACCGATCCGCGAGACGCGCGCCGCCGACGTGCCGCTCGCGATCGACCATTTTCGTTATTTCGCCGGCTGCATCCGGGCGGAAGAAGGCACGATCTCGACGATCGACGCCGACACCATCGCCTATCATTTCCGCGAGCCGCTCGGCGTCGTTGGCCAGATCATCCCATGGAACTTCCCGCTGCTGATGGCGGCATGGAAGATCGCCCCGGCGCTTGCCGCCGGCAACTGCACGGTCATCAAGCCGGCTTCACAGACGCCGCTCACGCTGCTGACTGGCTGCCGGCATGGGCCCAACCGGTTTCCGAGGGGCTCACCGTGCCGATTCCAACCGTATCGGGCACCGATATAACGCTGAAGATCGCACGACAAACGATGACGATCGATGGGCGCCGGTCAGCCGCGATCGGCATCAACGGCACCGTGCCGGCCCCGCTGATCCGCCTTCGTGAAGGCCAGACAGTGCGGCTCAACGTGATCAACGATCTCGACGAAGACAGCTCGATTCACTGGCATGGCCTTCTCGTGCCACCCCAACATGACGGCGTTCCTGGCGTGTCGTTTCCGGGAATTAAGCCGCGATCGAGCTATCTCTACGAGTTTCCCGTCCGTCAGAACGGCACCTATTGGTACCACAGCCATTCCGGCCTCCAGGAGCAGCTTGGACATTACGGCCCGATCGTGATCGATCCTGCAGGCGCCGACCCCGTCCAGTCCGACCGCGAGCATGTCATCGTTCTGTCCGACCATAGCCAGCTTTCGCCAGAGGCGATCTTTCGGCGCATGAAGGTCGATCCAGGCCATTTCAATTTCCAGCGGCAGACACTTGCCGGTCTGCTCGCAGGCAAAGACCAACGGCTCAAGGATAGGGTCGATTGGGGAGCGATGCGGATGGATCCGACCGACGTCTCCGACGCCACAGGCGCCGCTTATACCTATCTCGTCAATGGCCATGGGCCGTTTGACAACTGGACTGCGCTTTTCACGCCAGGCCAGCGGGTCCGTCTGCGGTTTATCAATGCCTCCGCGATGACGACGTTCAACGTCCGCATTCCGGGGCTACGCCTCACCATCGTCCAGGCTGACGGCCAAAATGTCATGCCGATCGAGGTCGACGAGTTCCAGATCGGCGTTGCAGAGACCTATGATGCAATCGTCACGCCGTCCGAAGACAAGGCCTTCACGCTCGTCGGCGAGGCTATCGACCGCTCCGGTATGGCGCGGGCAACCCTAGCACCTCGGGCCGGCATGACCGCGCCGGTTCCACCTCTTCGAAAGCGTCCCATCACGACGATGAAGGACATGGGGATGGATATGTCCGGCATGCAGGGCATGGAAGGCATGGACATGTCGGGTGGCATGAACTCGTCTCGCGGAGTCGATCCGACAGCGGAGAAAAATGCGTCGGGGCGACTTGCTTCGGGCGTCGCTGCCGGAGCGGCCATCCAAAGCACCAAGCCGCAGATGGCGGGCATGGATCATAACACGATGGGAGCGATGGACCATTCCTCCATGGGTCAAGGCAGTGTGACCGGCATGGATCACGCGGCGATGGGCCATGGTGCGATGGCCGGCAGTCAGCCCATGGCGGGCCATGACATGGGATCGACGGATATGGGCGCGATGAACATGCGCGACTTCTCCAACGCACCTCAGGTCAAGCGCGGCCCCGGTGTCCAGACGATCTCACCGATGCCAATGGATCGGACTGGCGAACCCGGCCAGGGTCTCGAGGATGTCGGTCACAAGGTCCTCGTCTACAAGGACCTGATGGCGCTCGACCGCAATCCCGACGTGCGCGCGCCGTCTCGCAGTATCGACATCCATCTCACCGGCAACATGGAGCGCTTCATGTGGTCCTTCGATGGCGAGAAGATGTCCGACGTGCATGAGCCCATTCCGTTCATCGAGGGCGAGCGTGTGCGGGTGAACCTGATCAACGATAGCATGATGGGACATCCTATCCATATTCATGGCCATTTCTTCGAGCTGGTGACCGGCCATGGCGATCATGGGCCGCGCAAGCATACCGTGATCGTTCAGCCGGGCGGGAAGGTGACCTGGGATTTCACTGCAGACGCCGTCGGCGACTGGGCCTTCCACTGCCACCTACTTTATCACATGCATGCCGGCATGATGCGGATCGTCAGCGTCCGTCCCAAAGGAGAGGCAGCATGACGCGGCTCGCTGCTCTCCTCGCCGCATCGTCCGCCATGGTCCTCACAGCACCCGCGTTCGCGCAGGATCATTCGATGCACAACATGCCGGGGATGTCGATGCCGACGGCACAGCCACAGGCTGCAAAGCCCAAGCCCAAGGTGAGAAAACCGGCACCCCGTCGACCAGCGCCTGCGGCGCGCCCGGTGAGGCGCGAGCCTCCCAAGCCTGCCCAGCCACCGGCAGCGCATCAGGGTCATGATATGCAGGGCATGGATCACTCCAACATGCCGGGCATGTCCGAAGACCCCTCAAAGACCATGGCTGATGACGCCATGCCGGGCATGGACATGCAAAACGAGCATGCCGGCCACGACATGAGCGCGATGCCGACCATGCAGCCGACCGGTACGGCACTGCCTGCCGGCAGCGCGCCGGCTCCAAGGCCACCAATGGACCATTATGCCGATCGCCAGTTTCCCCCGGCCGAAATGGCGCTGGCGCGCCGGAAAATGATGGCAGAAGAAGGCGGCCAGACGCTGTCGCAGGTGATGTTCAACCTTGCCGAATATCAGGCCCGCAAAGGCCGTGACGGCTATCGGTGGGACGGCGAGGCTTGGTTCGGCGGCGACATCAACCGGCTGACGCTTAAATCCGAAGGAGAAGGCGCTTTCCGCGACGGCGTAGAAGCCGCAGAGATCCAGGCGCTCTACAGCCGCGCGATAGGACCCTATTTCAATCTCCAGGCAGGTGTGCGCTACGACTTCAAGCCCAATCCCTCACGCGCCTATGCCGTGCTTGGCTTCGAAGGGCTTGCCCCTTATTGGTTTGAGGTCGAGGGCGCTGTCTTCCTCTCGGACAAGGGCGACCTGCTCGGGCGCGTCGAGGGCTATTATGATCAGCGCCTAACCCAGCGCCTGGTCTTGCAGCCTAGGGTCGAACTGAACTTCGCTGCGCAAGACGTACCGGAAAATCGCATCGGGGCCGGTCTTTCCAATGCAGAGCTGGGCTTGCGGCTGCGCTATGAAATCACGCGCAAGCTCGCACCCTATGTGGGTGTGTCCTACGACGCGAAAAGCGGCCAGACCGCCCGTTACGCGCGCGACGACGGGGAAGATCCGACAACGACGAGTTTTGTCGCTGGCGTCCGAATCTGGTTCTGAGCGCTCACCGAGGACGTGAGGCGGACTGATATCCGGGCGGGACCGACAGGAGAGTGAGATGGACCATTCGCAGAACGCAGGAAGCAAGATGAACGGCTATTTGAGTCTTGCCCTGCAGACCTTGATCGGCGCCGTCATCATGTACCTCGTGATGTTCGTCATGATCGACAGCCTCGACAGCTTCTACAACAATCTCAACATGCTCTACATGACGCTGATGATGGTAGCACCCATGGTGGTGCTGATGATTCTGGCGATGAAGCACATGTTTGCATCGCGCTCCGCCAATCTTGCGATCATCGTCGTATCGGTGGCCGTTTTCTTTGGGTCATTCGCGCTGATCCGATCCCAAACGACAATCGACGACGTCGCCTTCCTGCGTTCGATGATCCCACATCATTCAGGCGCCATCCTGATGTGCCGCGAAGCGAATCTCCGGGATGCAGAGGTCAAGCGCCTGTGCGGCGAAATCCGAAACTCTCAGCGCCGCGAGATCGAACAGATGAAGGTCATCCTTGTGCGCCTCAATTGACGCGCGGCATATTTCGAGGGGTTCTTCTCCCGACCGCGTATAGGCAGATGAAGGAAAGAGGACCGAACATGCTGAAGCGCCATCTGCTTGGAGCCGCATTGATGCTTTTGGCAACCGCTGCAAATGCGGCGGGCCCGATCGTGGTTCACCGCGACCCGGGATGTGGGTGCTGCGAGCAATGGGCGGCACAAGTCCGCGCACAGTTCGGGCGGCAGATCAGGATGGTAGACGATCAGTCTCGCGCCACTTTCCAAGGCACGCGCGGCGTTCCGGCCTCGCTGTCCTCCTGCCATACCGCAGTCATCGACGGCCTGGTCTTCGAAGGTCACGTTCCCATCGCAGACATGAAGCGGGTGCTCGCCCAGCGCCCGAAGGGCGTCACTGGCCTAGCCGTGGCCGGAATGCCGGTGGGATCGCCGGGCATGGAGGTGCCGGGTCGTCGCGGCGACCCCTATGTCGTCGTCGCATTCGGTCCATCAGGCACACGAATATTTGCGCGCCATCAAGGATAGATGGCGATTGTCGGAAAGATTAGGCTGCGATAGATAGAAACGTCTTGAAACGCTTGCTCGCCTCTCTGCTCCTTGTCGGAGCGCTCTTCGGCCTCTTCGGGGCGCAGCTGGCCTATGCGCACGGCGTGCCCGTCGCGGCGCGTGCGCCCACAGCGATGGCGATGGACGCCGATTGCATGGCAATGATGGCCAAGCAGCAGCCCGCGCCAAAAGGAACACCGTGTAAGGGGCTTACGCTCGATTGTATCGGGGCGATGGGATGCGTTGTGCCAATCGTGCTGGGTAATGCAGTGCCCGCGCCCGCATCGCCGTGGATTCACAACCAGGCTATTTTCTGGACCACCGTCAGCGTCCTGCAGGGGCACGAGTACGCACCCGAGCCGGAGCCCCCCACCCTCCTTGGCTGATTGAACAATCGCGCCCGTCAGGCGCGCGGCTTCTTGTCGCGTCCAGACGCCCGCGATGCCTCTCCATACAGTCAAGGATATTCGTGATGATCAAGAAGTCGATTTTGGCCGCCCTGCTGGCGGTCTTCAGCCTCGCCGCGCCCGCATGGGCTGCCGACCAGAGCAGTGCGCCGCAAGGGCGCTGGGAATGGAAGTCAGTGCCGCAATATGGGCCGCGAGCGACCGGCCCGGCGCAGAAGCGCGTGTGGGTGCCCGACAGCGCGCAGATGGCGAACTGCGCCTGCGACATGATGAAGACGAGCGCGGCCGATTGCATGAAATCCATGCATGAAGGCAACATGTCGTCTTCGGCCGGCTGAGCCACGGTTCCCGGCCGATAGGATAGAACAGTGAGGCCAGGCGCGTCGCGCCGGCGCGGGCAAGAGACCGCGTCGGCGCGCGTTGGCACTCATAATTTGTCCTTCACGGCCCGGGATCCTCTGCAATGGGAGTCCTCCATGCGTACCTTCTTCTTAGCCGTCCCTGTGCTCGCTCTGACCACGAATCCCGCGCTCGCCGGGCAGCTTCGCTTCGAGGAGGCGCTCGCCCGAGCCGAGGCACAGGCTCCCTCGCTTCGCGCCAAGGCGCTGGAGGCTGATGCGCGTCGTTCTGCGCTGCCCGCCGCAGGGCAGCTTCCTGATCCCAAGCTTGGACTCGGAATCGACAATTTCCCGGTGTCGGGTCCGCCAGCGGGCAGCTTCGTCGAAGACAGCATGACGATGGCGCGGCTAGGGATCTCGCAGGAGGTCCCCAACGCCGCCAAGCGACGTGCGCGCTCAAGCAGAGCGCGGACTGATGTCCAGGCGGCGGAAGCAACCTTTCTGTCCGAGAGCAGGCGGGTCAAGGTGGCGACGGCGCTGGCCTGGATCGATCTCGCCTATGCGGAGCGTCGTCTTGCCGCCCTCAACGGCATAGTTTCCCGGCTCGCCCCCCTTCCCTCCGCGGCAAAGTCGGGTGTTGCCTCGGGCGCGGCCCGCCCCGCACAGACGCTGCAGGTTCGGCAGTCGCTCGCGGTGCTGGAAGACCGCCGGAGCGAGCTCGCCGCCGAAGTGGGACGTCAGCGCGCGCTCCTTTCGCGCTGGACCGGCGAGTCGGCGCCTGAAACCGTTGGCGACGTCCCAGCGCTCACGGTCGATGCAACGACTTTGCGAGCCGCATTAGCGGAGCATCCCGATCTCGGCGCCGCCAGTGCCCGGGTCGCCCAGGCCGAGGCTGACGTTGCCATCGCCCGCGCCGATAAACGTCCCGACTGGGGCTTCGACGTCGCCTATCAGCGCCGCGCAGACCGTTATGGCGACATGGTCTCGGCCGGCGTCACCGTCAGCCTGCCCCTTTTTGCCAAACGGCGGCAGGACCCGATGATCGCCTCCAGTACCGCGAACGCCGGCGCGGCGATGGCTGAGCAGGAGGACATGCGCCGGTCGCTGCTCGCCGATCTCGAAGCCGGCCTTGCCGACCATGACATGCACCATGAGCAATGGATGCGCGCACGCGACACGCTGCTGCCGCTCGCGCGCAATCGCGCTGAGCTCGAGACGGCCAGCTATGCGGCGGGTCGCGCCGGGCTGCTCGACGTGATCGAGGCCCAGACCATGCTTGCCGACATCGAACTGCAATTGCTCGACAGGGAGGCCGAAGTCGCGCGCGATGCTGTGCGGCTCGTCTTCACCTTTGGGGGGAACAGCCAATGAAATTCGACACAAGCTCGCGCGCGCAGCTGGGCATGGCCGCCGCGGCGCTCGCACTCGCGGCGGGTGGCCTCGGCTATGGCCTCGCGAATTGGCGCCATGAGTCTCCGCCTGGAGCAACAGCGCAAAGCGGACGCAAGATCCTCTACTGGTACGATCCGATGGTCCCGAGCCAGCATTTCGACAAGCCGGGCAAATCGCCTTTCATGGATATGGAGCTTGTCCCCAAATATGTCGACGAAGCGGCGAGCGGCGAGACCGGCGTGGCGATCGACCCAAGCCGCACGCAATCGCTTGGCCTGCGCATCGCGGAGGCGCGAACGGGCACGCTGGGATCGGGCCTCGCGGCGACCGGTACAATCGAGTTCAACGAGCGCGACGTCGCCATCGTCCAGGCGCGAACTGGCGGCTTCGTCCAACGGGTCTATGCGCGCGCGCCGGGCGATGTGATCGGGGCAGGCGCCCCGCTCGCCGACATACTGGTGCCGGAATGGGCGGGCGCACAGGCGGAATATCTGGCCGCCCGGCGGATCGGTGATGCGGGCCTCGCTCGCGCGGCCCGTCAGCGCCTGCTCTTGCTGGGCATGCCCACCGGAACGGTGGCCGCAGTCGAGCGGAGCGGGCGACCGCACAATGTGATGACGATTTCGGCGCCGACCGGCGGCACAATCAAGACGCTCGGCGTCCGGGCCGGGATGACGGTCGCGAGCGGTCAGACACTCGCCGAGGTGAATGGGCTCGGTACGGTGTGGCTCAATGCCGCCGTGCCGGAGGCGATGGCCGGCAGGCTTCGCCCAGGCCAGAGCGCGACCGCGACCCTCGCCGCCTATCCGGGCGAGCGCTTCACCGGCCGCATCGCCGCGATCCTCCCAAGCGTCGCCGCCGAAAGCCGGACGCTCACCGTGCGGATCGAACTTTCCAACCGAGCCGGGCGCCTGCGCCCTGGCATGTTCGCCTCGGTCGATCTCGGCGACGCTGCGCGGCCGGCACTGCTCGTCCCCTCGGAGGCGGTCATTCGGACCGGCAAGCGTTCGCTCGTCATGCTGGCGCTGGCGCAAGGGCGCTATCGGCCCGCCGAGGTGCAGACCGGCGCCGAGTCAGGAGGCCAGACCGAAATCCTTGCCGGCCTCGCCGAGGGGGAGAAGATCGTCGCTTCCGGCCAGTTCCTGATCGACTCCGAGGCCAGCCTCTCGGGAATCGAGGCGCGCCCGATCGGCGGGGCAGCCCCAACTCCGCGACCGGAAACGACATCCAACGGCGCCTATCGCGCGAGCGGCCGGATCGAAAGCATCGCGGGCGACCGGATTACCCTCAGTCACGCCCCTGTCCCCGCGCTCAAATGGCCCGCCATGACGATGACGTTCAAGCTGGGGAGCCCGGCGCTCGCGCGCGGGCTCAAGAAGGGCGACCGCGTCGTCTTCGGCTTCGACCAAGCGGCGGAAGGTCCAGTTGTTCGCACGCTGAGCCGCGAGGCGGCGCGATGATCGGCCGTCTCATCGACTGGTCGGCTAACAACCGCCTGTTCGTAGTGCTCGGCGCCCTGGCGCTCGTCCTCGGCGGAGTCCTTGCCTTGCGCAGCACGCCGATCGACGCGCTGCCCGACCTCAGCGACACCCAGGTCATCATCCGCACGAGCTATCCGGGCCAAGCCCCCCAGATCGTCGAAAATCAGATCACCTACCCGCTCGCGACGACGATGCTGTCGGTGCCCGGGGCGAAGACCGTGCGCGGCTATTCCTTCTTCGGCGACAGCTTCGTCTATGTCATTTTCGCCGATGGGACCGACCTCTATTGGGCGCGCTCGCGCGTCCTTGAATATCTCAACCAGGTCCAGGGCCGCTTGCCTGACACCGCACGCAGCGCGATCGGCCCCGACGCCACCGGGGTGGGGTGGGTCTATCAATATGCGCTGGTCGATCGGACCGGCGGACACGACCTCGCGCAGCTGCGGTCGCTCCAGGACTGGTTCCTCCGCTACGAGCTCAAGAGCCTGCCTGGGGTGGCCGAAGTCGCCAGCATCGGCGGCATGGTCAAGCAATATCAGGTCGTGCTCGATCCGGTGAAGCTTGCCGGTTACGGCATCACCCACGCGCAGGCCGTCGCGGCGATCGGGCAGGCCAACCAGGAAACCGGAGGCTCGGTCCTCGAGCTGGGCGAGGCCGAATATATGGTGCGCGCTTCGGGCTATCTTCAGACGCTCGACGACTTCCGCGCCATACCGCTGCGCACTGCGGCCGGCGGCGTGCCGGTAACGCTCGGCGACGTCGCGACCATCCAGCTTGGCCCCGAAATGCGCCGCGGTATCGCCGAGCTCGACGGCGACGGCGAAGTGGCGGGCGGAGTCGTCATCCTGCGTTCGGGATCAGACGCACGTGCCACTATCCAGGCGGTGCAGGACAAGCTCGAGCTCTTAAAGAAGAGCCTGCCGCGCGGCGTCGCGATCGTGCCGACCTATGACCGCTCGCACCTCATCGATGCCGCGATTGAGAACCTCACGCACAAACTTGCCGAAGAGTTCGTGGTTGTGGCGATCGTCTGCGCGCTGTTCCTCTGGCACGTGCGCTCGGCGCTTGTCGCGATCGTCACGCTGCCGCTTGGCGTCCTCGCCGCCTTCATCGTGATGCATTTCCAGGGCGTCAACGCCAACATCATGTCCTTGGGCGGGATCGCGATCGCGATCGGCGCCATGGTCGACGCCGCGATCGTGATGATCGAGAACGCCCACAAGCGGATCGAGCAATGGGAGCATGATCATCCCGGTGAAGAGCTGGCCGGGGGGGCGCGCTGGACGGTGATCACCGACGCGGCGCGCGAGGTGGGTCCCGCGCTCTTCTTCTCGCTCCTCATCATCACCCTGTCCTTCGTGCCCGTCTTCACTTTGGAAGCACAGGAAGGGCGTCTCTTCGCGCCGCTCGCGTTCACCAAGACCTACACCATGGCGGCCGCGGCGATCCTGTCCGTGACGCTGGTTCCGGTGCTGATGGGCTGGCTCATCCGGGGCAAGATTCCTTCCGAGCAGGCCAATCCGGTCAACCGCGCGCTGACGCGGGCCTATCGTCCCGCCATCGACTGGGTGTTGAAGAAACCCAAGGCGACCCTCGTCCTCGCGGGGCTGGTCTTCCTGACGACCGCTTGGCCGCTGTCCCGGCTCGGCGGCGAATTCCTGCCGGCGATGAACGAGGGCGATCTTCTCTACATGCCCTCGGCGCTGCCGGGGCTCTCTGCCGCCAAGGCCTCGGAGCTGCTCCAGCAGACCGATCGCATGATCAAGTCGGTGCCTGAGGTCCAGAGCGTGTTCGGGAAAGCGGGGCGCGCGGAGAGCGCGACCGACCCCGCCCCGCTCGAGATGTTCGAGACGACGATCCGCTTCAAGCCGCGCGAGCAATGGCGGCCCGGCATGACTCCGGAGAAGCTGGTCGAGGAGCTCGACCGCACCGTGAAAGTACCCGGCCTCGCCAACATCTGGGTGCCGCCCATCCGCAACCGGATCGACATGCTGGCGACCGGCATCAAGAGCCCGATCGGGGTCAAGGTCTCTGGGTCGGATCTTGCCGCCATCGACCATATCGCGCGCGAGGTGGAACGGGTCGCGAAGGGAGTGCCCGGAGTGAGCTCCGCACTCGCCGAGCGGCTGACAGGCGGGCGTTATGTCGATGTGCAGATCGATCGGATCGCCGCCGCGCGATATGGCCTCAACATCTCCGATGTCCAGGCGATCGTCGCGGGCGCGATCGGCGGCGAGAATGTCGGCCAAACCGTCGAGGGGCTGGCGCGCTATCCCATCAATGTCCGCTACCCGCGCGAGTTGCGCGACAGTCCGGACGCACTGCGCGCTCTTCCGGTGCTCACGCCATCGGGCCAGCAGATCACGCTGGGCAGCGTCGCGCAGATCGCGATCAGCGACGGACCGCCGATGCTGAAGACCGAGAACGGACGGCCATCGACCTGGGTCTATGTCGACGTCCGGGGACGCGATCTCGCCTCGGTGGTCGATGATCTGCAGACTGCGGTGGCCCGCGAGGTCAAGCTCTCGTCGGGTGTCAGCCTCGCCTATTCGGGCCAGTTCGAATATCTCGCGCGCGCGATCGACCGGCTGAAGATCGTCGTGCCGGCGACGCTCGCGATCATCTTCCTGCTGCTGTACCTCATCTTCCGGCGGCTCGACGAGGCAGTGCTCATCATGGGCACAATCCCCTTCGCGCTCACCGGCGGTTTCTGGATCCTCTACCTGCTCGGCTATCACCAGTCGGTCGCGACCGGCGTCGGGTTCATTGCGCTTGCCGGCGTCGCCGCCGAGTTCGGCGTCGTGATGCTGATCTATCTCAGGGATGCCCTCGAGGCGCGGGGCGAGAGGCCGTCGCACGAAGATATTGCAGAAGCGGTGCGCGAAGGCGCGCTGCTCAGGGTCCGGCCCAAGGCGATGACCGTCGCCGTCATTATCGCGGGGCTTTTGCCGATCCTCGTCGGCTCCGGCGCCGGCTCGGAAGTCATGAGCCGGATTGCCGCACCCATGGTCGGCGGCATGCTGACCGCGCCGCTTCTCTCGATGTTCGTCATCCCCGCCGCCTATCTGCTTCTGAGGCAGCGGTCTTCTCAACCCTCGATCCCAATGAAGCACCACGAAAGGAACCTGCAATGAAAGTTCACGCTCTGTCCGTCCTGGCCCTGACCGCTGCCCTTGCTGCATGTGGCTCGAAGACCGAGACCAATGAGGCGGCAGCGACGAATACGGCGGCACCGGCGGCTACCGAAACCAACGCGATGGCGGGCGACATGGGCAATATGGCGATGTCCCCTACAGCAAAGATGGCCAAGGGCACCGGCAAAGTGACGGCCGTCGACAAGGCCGCCGGAACGATCACGCTCGACCATGGCCCGATCGCCGAGGCCAACTGGCCGGCTATGACGATGGCATTCAAGGCCGCGCCGGCGCTCATCGACAGCGTGAAAGTGGGCGATGAGGTGAATTTCGAGCTGAAGCTCGACGGCAATGCCGGCGAGGTGACCGCGATCACAAAGCAGTAGTCGATTCCAGACCTGCTCCGGGCGGGTCGCCGGAATGCCGGCGGCCCGCCATGGCCAACGATCGTCAGGTGCAGCAGGAGGCGTCCGGCCCGGCGAGTTGGATCGGCGGGCACGGCACGGTCCCGTAGGAGCAGAATACGCAGCAATCGCCGGTCTTCGGCCGCAAGACCGCTCCGCAACCGGTGCAATCATAGAAAAACTGGCAGGCGTTCGTCGGCATCGTCTCCGTCTTCGTCGTGCCGCACAGCGGACAGGTGAGGACCGATTGAGGAACGAAAACGCGCTCAGACATAGGAATAGCCAAGCCAGAACAACGTCACTCCCAGCAGCAAGCCAATGAAAAGGACCGCGCGCACAGCAGGCGGTGTGCAGACGCCCTCGGATGCGCAGGTCATCGCCACGCGCTGCTGCCGCCAGAGCATGATCGCGCCGCCGATCAGGAAGAGCGCGCTCAAGCACAGCAGGAGCATCCGATACGGGCTGGCCGCCAAGGCAATGCCGCCGAGCCATCCGGCACCCAAGCCGGCGGTGGTGAGCAATATGGGCAGCGCGCAGCAGGATGCCACGGCGAAGGCGGCCGCGATTCCGCCGACCGTGAGAACAGCAGCGCCCTCCGCTCCCAAAGAACGGCGCAGTTCAGGCGGTTCGGACATGATGGGCGACTCCTTGTGATCAACGGAATCGCATCCTACCGTCTGTAGCCGCTACAGACTCAACCCCCAATTTTGAGCAGAAGATGACGACATCGGAGATTATCGCAATCGGGGAACTGTCGCGGCGCACACGCTGCAACATTGAGACGATCCGCTATTATGAGCGGATCGGGCTCCTGCCCGAGGCGGCGCGGCGGGGCCGGTATCGGAGCTTCGGCCCCGCGGACGTGGCGCGGCTGCATTTCGTTCGGCGCGCACGGGAACTGGGCTTCACGCTCGACGAGATTCGCGCGCTGCTCGGCATTGCCACCGCCGATGATGTCTCATGTGACGATGCCCGCGAAATCGCGACCTTGCATCTGACGCAGGTTCGCGCGCGGATCGCGGATTTGAAGCGCATGGAGCAGGTCCTTGCCGACACCGTGCGGGCCTGCAATTCCGGCGATCATGTCGGGTGCCCGCTGATCACTACATTATCTGCGGCTCGCTAAACTCCGCCTGGGCGACGCCTTCTGTACGCCGAACTCCTGCCCATACTCTTCGGGTCCGGCCTCCGCTTGGAGGTCATGAGCGGCATCGCTGCGACCATGGTCGACATCCTGAAAGTCGGCGATCAGGTGAATTTCGAGCTGAAGCTCGACGGCAATGCCGGCGAGGTCACCAACATCAGCAAGAAGTAATTCGATGAGGGCTTCGGGAGGCACTGTGGAAGCGCCTCCCGAAGAGTTCCGACAAGTTGGGACAGGCAAATGTTTCGCCAAATCCATGATCGATGGCGAGGGCTAGTTAGCCCCTCGCCATCACTTCACGGCCTCAGCAGACATCGCTCCCGTCGACCCAAACGCGGACCGGTCCCTGCAACGGCGCGCGCGGACCAGGAGCTTGGGGTTGCCACTCGCATTTGACGGTGGCCGGCTTCTCGACATCTGCCTGGGCCAATGCCGGAACCGGGGCGGCGACGAGCATTGTGAATGCGGCCGTGGCGGCGGTGAATATCAAGGTTTTCATGATTTCTCTCCTCGGACTGAAGGTGCCGTGGGCAAACTGGCTCCGAGGGGCTGGGCAGCCTATGGCCGTCCAGCGCTTGGGAGGGTTCGCCTGGCGAGTTGTCAGGCCAAGGTGTCGGGTGGATGCTGTTCCGGCGGAGCCGACCGTCCGTGTAGCGCTGGATAAGATGGAAAGACGACAAGCACATCCGCGCTCACTGTTTCAGCCGCGAGGGGTCCCCGGCTCTCGAGCGCATATAAAGGGAGACACCCCATGCCTGCCAGGCAAGCGAGCGTCATCCGCTGACAGGGGAGTGGTTTCTCGCCATCGTCCTGCGTCATCCCGACACAGTCCATGGGCATCGTTGCTGCCGCGTTCGCGCTTATGGCGGTTGCCACAGCGGGACTTGCGGCAACTGTGGCTATCTGTCCAAACAGGCCGAGAAGGACGCCTAAGATCAGCGCAAATTTGTGCGCTTGTCTCATGTCCGCAATCTCTGCCTGATGCTGAATTGAGTCAAGGTTCGGCGCCCGAAACCGGTTATTCTGCAGCGCGTGGGACGTGCGATTATCAGCCGGTTTCCGCGTTCGGAGCGCCACGTCGGTCATGCCAAGGGTTAGAAGCATGATCGAGTCTCCACTTCTCCTCCGCCATAGATTACTGCGGCAGCGAGCGGTTGCCCTCGCTCGCGTAACCTGAAGAATATTGGAGTTCTGTACTGCTACCCGACTCGATGTGAGACGAAGGGTCTGCTCACTAAAGTGGGCTACGGACGCCCTCCAGCCACTTAATCAGCGACAGCGTGTTTTGCCGCTTGATCCTGTGGGGACTACAGGATTATGATGCGAATAATTCTCAACTAGAGGTTATTAGATGCGCCTGTCCTTCGGTCCTGTCCGCCCCTGCATAAGAGCCGTCGGAAAGGGGTGCCGTTATATGTTCGTATTGCTGCTTTCCGCGATTCTATCGCAAATCGTGCCGGGTCAGGCGCTCGCAAGCGACACGGAAGTCCAGACCGTATGGCGGCTGCTCGACTATGTCGCCGTCGACTATGCTGGTGCTGTCTCCGGGGGACGCGTTAGCAGTGAAGCCGAATATGCGGAGATGGTGGAGTTCGCGGGCCAGGTAGAAAACAGGCTCGGATCTTTGCCCGACAAGAGTGGCAAGGCCGATCTGTTGCGCCAGACTAGGGCGTTGCGCGCGGCGATCGCCGCCAAGGCGGCTCCCGCTGGGGTCGCCACACAATCAAAGGCGCTCGCATCCGCCCTACTCGCTGCTTATCCCGTGCCACTCGCCCCAACGGCACCGCCGGTCCTCGCGCGCGGGTCCGCGCTCTACGCTCAGAATTGTGCATCCTGTCACGGCGCAGCGGGCGACGGACATGGCCCAGCTTCGGCCGGGCTTGATCCACCGCCGATCGCATTCAAAGATAAGGTTCGCGCCGATCAACGCAGCCTGTTCGGCCTCTACCAGGTCATCACCCAAGGTCTCGACGGTACGGCGATGGCCGGCTTCGATTCGCTTCCGGAGCAAGATCGCTGGGCGCTTGCGTTCTACGTCGGCACCTTCGCCTATCCGACTTCGGAGACAGGACATGGTCAGCGGCTGTGGCACGAGGATGCTTCGCTCCGCCAGAGATATCCCAATCTGGCGGCGTTCGTCGGCGCGACGCCAGCGTCTCTTGCCGCCGAAATTGGTCCTGACAAGGCTGAGGCCGTGACTGCCTATCTGCGCCGTCATCCGGACATGGTCACGGCGCGCGCTAACGGTTCACTTGCACTTACGCGCGAACGTCTCGATGCGAGCCTCAAAGCCTATGCGGCTGGGAATCGGCAGGCCGCCACCGACCTCGCCTTGTCCGCCTATCTCGACGGCTTCGAGCCCGTGGAACCGATGCTCGCCGCTCGCGAGCCGCAGCTGATGGCGAGGATCGAACAGGCGATGGGCGCGCTTCGGGCGGCGATTGGCAAGGCCCGGCCGCTTGCTGAAGTCCAAGCAGCCAATCAGGAGCTCGCAGGCCTCTTCGGTGAAGCTGAGGCCGCGCTCGCGCCCGAAAAGGCAAGCAGCGCATCAAGCTTCCTTGGCGCGTTCGGCGTCCTGCTGCGTGAGGGGCTTGAGGCGTTGCTGATCGTGGTTGCGATGATCGCCTTCCTCCGAAAGACGGAGCGCACCGAAGTGCTCGGCTTCGTTCACGGTGGATGGGTGGCGGCGCTTGCCGCCGGCGTCGCCAGCTGGTTCATCGCCACTTACTTCATAGGTGTCAGTGGGGCTTCACGAGAGCTTACCGAGGGATTTGGCTCGCTATTCGCTGCGATTATCCTGCTTACGGTCGGAATCTGGATGCATGGGAAAAGCAACGCCGAGGCTTGGCAGCGCTATATCAAGGAAAAGATGACGCACGCTTTGTCCAAGCGCTCAGGGTGGTTCCTCTTCCTGCTGGCTTTCATTGTTGTCTACAGGGAAGTATTCGAAACTATTCTTTTCTATGCCGCGCTTTGGGCCCAGGGAAACGGATTGGCGATGCTGGGCGGCGCGGCGGCGGCGGCGGTGCTGCTCGCCATGCTGGCCTGGATCATGCTTCGGTACAGTACCCGTTTGCCGATTACCCAGTTCTTTTCGTGGAGTGCTATTCTCATCGCGATCCTTGCCGTAGTCCTTGCCGGAAAGGGAATAGCGGGTCTTCAGGAGGCAGGGATCCTGGGAGTGGTGCCGCTGCCGGGGGTACCGCGCATACAGATGCTTGGACTGTTCCCCACGACCGAGACAGTGCTGGCCCAGCTGATCGCCGTGGCAATTCTGGTTGCGGGTTTCTGGCTCAATCGCAAAAGTGCGGTGCGGACGACCTGATGCGATTGCTTGCAGCGATAGCAGCACTGACCCACGCGCCGCCCAGCTTGCAAAGCTGGCCCTGCGGGGCCGGTGAGTCCACCGAGACGCGCCCGACAAATAGGGGTCAGCGTCTCAGGCGTATCGCAGGCTTGGGCCACAATTGGCCCATTTCGATTTCGCTGACGCGGCGATCGTCTATGGCGTCGCTGTCCTCATGGTAGGGGTGACTACACGAAAGTGACGTATCTGCACGGAAAGGGCGAACG